>Ga0209475_10000120_pt1 | contig 239349 bp, 233 predicted proteins | sample tdDd471_FD_187128 | JGI IMG/M metagenome (GOLD analysis project Ga0209475, IMG submission 187128) | Marine sediment microbial communities from the Atlantic coast under amendment with organic carbon and nitrate - tdDd47.1 (SPAdes)... | ecosystem: Environmental > Aquatic > Marine > Coastal >... | reverse complement strand
TCTGCGCGCGAACAACCCATTATGGCCCGGCATGCATATGCCACCTAAAGAGGCCGGATATACGTATGCAGTCGAGCCTACAGTCATTAACAGTTTATTTGCAAATGAGGAGGAGTCCATATACAGACATTGCGACATTAAAAGGGGCGGTGACAGTTGATTATGATAGTGATTCGTATTTGTCACCGCTCATTAATATTCATTAATATTAATAGTCCTCATGCACAAAGGAGGACATCCTCATGCAATCTCATACATGTAACCCCCAAAATCATGAACCATGGAATAAAGGCAAGCTGATTGGTCAAAAACCACCATTAAAGCTACACGAAATATGGGCTATCCGCATTCGCCTTGAGTTGGCCCATCGTACCCGAGACTTATGCTTATTCAACCTGGCAATAGATTCTAAGTTAAGAAGCTGTGATCTCGTTAAACTCAAAGTTCACGATATTTCACACGGCTCTCAGATATTAAAGCGGGCTATGGTGATGCAACAGAAGACCCATCACCCTGTCCAATTTGAGATAACAGAACAAACACGTATTGCGCTCAATAACTGGATACACACAGCCCACCTGCGCAGTAATGATTACTTATTCCAGAGCCGTATAAATAATTCATCACATATCTCGACGCGACAATACGCAAGAATCGTCGATGGATGGGTGAGCACGATTGGTTTAGACCCTCATGAGTATGGCACGCACTCGATACGCCGCACTAAAGCATCGTTGATCTATAAGCGAACAAGGAATCTAAGAGCTATACAGCTGCTGCTTGGTCATACGAAGCTTGAAAGCACCGTCAGATACCTGGGAATCGAAGTCGATGATGCCCTGGAAATGGCTGAGAAGACTGAAATTTGATAGTGAAAGCGCCCACTCACAGATGGGCGCTTTCCAAGCTATAGTGAACACTCATAGCATTAATCAATTCTGAAAAACATACAACGCTTCAAACATCGACTAGGATTTTATTTCTTTGCGAGTGCTCTGGTTTCTTAAACACAAAGTTCATCACGTCCCATGCGCTTTAAAATCCATGCGTATGCTTTATACATATAGCGTTGACAATCTGTGGTAACAACAGATTCTATGCATTATCACTAAGCTTTTGACGTATCCGACACGGAGCTATACGACATGGGGCTATACAAAAAATCTGCGTTAGCATCGACTTTAATGTTCAACTGGCAAACCAGCGGTTTTCCATTCCGGAAACCCATCTTCAAGCCGCCTTGCCTTGATGCCTCTGGCCCGCAAACGCTCAACTGCGTCGAAAGCCAGGACACAGTGTGGACCCCGGCAATAGGCAACAATTTCCTCATTCATATTCAGCTCGCCCAGGTGCAGTTCAAGCTCCTTAAGCGGGATATTCACCGCACCGGGTAGATGACCCGCCGCAAATTCCTCCGGCGGGCGCACGTCGAGTACCGTGACAAGACCGTCACGGACTCGCTGTAAAAGTTCATCGCGAGGGATGGGTTCGAGTTCGTCTTTTACTGTAAGGAAGCTGTTTACCAGCTGTTCAACCTCGGCCACATGATGTTCTGCCACCGTGCGCAGCGCGTCCAGAAGACGAATCACATCATCACTGCTGAGGCTGTAATACACCTTCTGCCCCTGCTTGCGACAGACCACCAGGCCCGCCTGGCGCAGCTGCTGCAGGTGCTGCGAGGTATTGGCAACCGACAGACCTGAGACCCTGGCCAGCTCATCAACAGTACGCTCTCCCTGGGCGATAAATTCCAGTAATTCCAGGCGGTTACCGTGACTGAGCGCCTTGCCCACGCGGGCAAACTGGGTAAATAAATCCTGTTTAAAACTACTCATGTGTTGACAACCTCAGCAAAACCACTATTATTTATTCAACTAGTTAATTGAATACTTGAAATATAAGCATTCAGTAAAGTGTTCATTGTTTTTCACAATAAGTAAACCCTTTGGAGCAGGAACCTATGAACTGGATCGACAGTATCACCCAACATGAGCAGACCCTGCGTCTGAGCTTTTTCCTCGGGGTACTGGCCATTATGGCCATTTGGGAGATTATTGCTCCAAAACGTGCACTCACGGTATCCAAGGCATTGCGCTGGAGCAATAACCTGGGGCTGGTATTTTTTAACAGCTTTATCCTGCGCCTGGTCTTTCCAGCGGCGGCCGTTGGCATGGCAGCATTTGCTGCCGAACATGGCTGGGGTTTATTCAATTATTTCGAACTGCCGCCGGTACTTGCCATTGTGCTGACAGTGATCATCATGGATTTTATTATTTACCTGCAACATGTGCTGGTGCATGCGGTACCGCTGCTCTGGCGGTTACACCGGGTACACCATGCAGACCTCGACTATGATGTCACCACCGGTGCGCGCTTCCATACCATTGAAATCCTGCTGTCGATGCTGATCAAATTCGCGACCATCATTGTTATTGGTGCGCCGGTGGTGGCGGTAATTATTTTCGAAGTGGTGCTCAACGCCATGGCCATGTTCAATCACGGCAACGTGGGCCTGCCGAAGTGGCTGGATACGCCATTGCGCTGGTTTGTTGTTACACCGGATATGCACCGGGTACATCACTCCATTGAGGATGATGAAACCAACAGTAACTTCGGCTTCAATTTAAGCTGGTGGGATCGGCTGTTCGGCACCTACCGTGAGCAGCCCCGTGGCGGCCATCTGGGCATGACCATTGGCATCCGTAATTTTCGCACAACCCGTCAGGCATCCTGGTTTACTGGCCTGCTGACCATGCCCTTTATTGGCAAGATCAGTGGCTATGCCATCAACCGTCGACAATGGACAGATAGCACGGAGGACAACGCATGAACAATAAATTCATCAAGCTGGTATTGCTGCTCATTCTTGTTATCGGTATTGCCGCTGCAGTGATGTACCGAGATCAACTTAATGTCGCTGCCCTGGAAAACTGGTTACTGGATGCCGGTCCCGCCGCACCCATCCTGTTTATGATCATTTACGCCATCGGCACGGTGTTTTTCCTGCCCGGCTCACTGATGACATTGCTCGGCGGGGCCCTGTTCGGCCCCTGGTGGGGTACCTTTTATAACCTCACAGCCGCCACACTGGGTGCCATGCTGTCGTTCCTGGCGGCGCGTTACCTCGCATCCGACTGGGTTGCGCAGAAAACCGGCGGCAAAATGAAACAACTCATCAACGGCGTGGAAAACGAAGGCTGGCGTTTTGTTGCCTTTACCCGGCTGGTGCCGCTGTTTCCATTCAACCTGCTGAACTATGCCCTGGGGCTGACCAAAATCAGTTTCAGCCAGTACAGCATCGCCACCTATGTGTGCATGCTACCCGGCGCCATTGCCTACACCTACCTCGGTTACGCCGGCAAGGAAGCGATTGCCGGTGGTGAAGGCATGATCCAGAAAATTCTACTGGCGATTGCCCTGCTGGCCGTGGTCGGTTTTATACCCCGCCTGATTGGCAGGCTGCGTCGCAAACCCATGATCGACGTCGCCCAGCTCAAGCAACGGCTGGATGGTAGCGAGGACATGCTGTTACTGGATGTGCGCCCACCAGAGGCTTACAACGGCGACCTTGGCCACATTGCCCAGGCCACCCATATTCCATTGAACGAGTTACCACAACGGCTGGATGAATTGTCGGCTTTTATGGAAAAACCGGTGCTCACCATATGTCGCACCGATCGCATGTCATCCCAGGCAGCACAACTGCTGGCACAACACGGCTTTGCCGATGTGCATGTGGTGAAACAGGGCATGGTGGACTGGAACAAACAGGGTTATCCGATTCAGCAAGAGTGAGGGTTTCGTTATGTCTATAGCGGTCATAATAGCAGGGCTTGTCACCGGTATTTTACTTGGAATATTCGGTAGCGGCGGTTCCATCATTACCATGCCAGCCTTGCTCTATCTGCTGGATGTAGAACCCAAGTCCGCCATCGCCATGAGCCTTGGCATCGTTGCCATCACCGCCACGATCACCAGCTTACAGCACTGGCGACGTGGCAATGTCAACCTGAAGATAACCGCCGTATTCGGCCTGTTTGGCGTCATCGGTACCTATGCCGGTGCGCTGCTCGGTGTTGTGACCCCTGTTTTTATTCAGCTTGGCCTGTTTGCCCTGATTATGTACGCAGCCGCCTGGAAAATGTTCAAACCGTCGCCGCAGCATAAATCCGTCTGTGCGGCCTATGTAGAAAGCCCAGATGGCTATTGTGATGACCTGAATTACCGTGAAATTGCAGCGCATGGTATTGGTGTGGGTGTGCTCACCGGGCTGGTCGGTGTCGGCGGTGGTTTTCTCATCGTACCGGCGCTGGTATTGCTGTCCGGTCTGCCAATGAAAAAAGCGATTGGCACCTCACTGGGGATCGTATCACTCAAGTCAGTAGCCGGGTTCGCCGGTTATGCCGGGGCCGTCGCCATCGATTATTCCCTCATGGCGGTGTTTACGGCTATCGCTATTACGGGCAGCCTGCTCGGCTGTCACCTGGCACATCATTTACCGGCCGATTTACTGAAAAAAGGCTTCGGTGGATTTTTACTGCTGGTTGCCAGCTATATTTTAATTGAACAGGTAATGCAGGTGTTAACTCTATGAATGCCATTACTCGTCATCCAGAACGCGGCTCCATGAAGTCACTGGCGGCCTGGGTAAAGCAAAGCGATCAGGTAATGGTATTCTGAACAGCGTTCACCCGGTGTAAAGCGACTTGACTCAAAAGGAGACTTATCATGAACACGCTAATCATCATCAACGAACCACCCTATGGCAGCGAACGCAGTTATAACGCCCTGCGCCTGGCCAAGGCACTGATGAGCGCCGACAGCGAAGTCAGCCTGTTCCTGATGGCCGATGGGGTCAGTTGTGCCAGGGCCGGCCAGAAAGTGCCGGAAGGTTTTTACAGTATCGAACTCATGCTGAACGCAGTGGCCCGCAAGGGCAAGGTGTTGCTCTGCGGCACCTGCATGGATGCCCGTGGCCTGAACGATAATGATGTCATCGAAGGTGCGCAGCGCAGCACCATGAAAGAACTGGCTGAGCTCACCATAAGCGCGGATAAAGTATTGGTGTTTTAAGCGTCGCTTCATCTGTTGTTTTACACCCTGCACAGGTACCTGTAGTGACGCTGCTTTCAGTTAAATTTTATTTAAAACAAAGAACCTATTATGCAAACACAAGCCGAATTCCTCACCCTGCGCCAGCATCTGGAGCAGGTTATCGTCGGTCAGTCACGACTCATTGACCGACTGATGATCGCCCTGCTTACCGGCGGCCATATTTTACTGGAAAGTGCGCCGGGTCTGGCCAAAACCACGGCGGTCAAGGCACTGGCGGGTGGCGTGCACGCGCGCTTCCAGCGTGTCCAGTTTACCCCCGACCTGATGCCAGCGGACATCACCGGCAGTGACGTATTCGACCCGGCCAGTGGCAACTTCCGATTTGTTGAGGGCCCGCTGTTCCATGAAATTATCCTCGCCGACGAGATCAACCGGGCGCCACCCAAAGTACAGTCGGCCCTGCTTGAGGCCATGGAAGAACGGCAGGTCACCATTAGCGGGCAATCCCATGTGCTGCCAGATCTATTCATTGTTATGGCAACGCAGAACCCGCTGGAACAGTCGGGCACCTACCCGTTGCCGGAGGCGCAACTGGATCGGTTTCTGCTGCATGTGGTGATTGACTATCCCAGCGAAGACGAGGAATTACAGATTCTTGATCGTGACAGGCAGCTGCATTTCGGCACCGATAAGGACACCCTTGATAGCCGCCTGAGTCCGGCGACGGTATTGACTGCGCGACGTGAGGTGGCGGAGGTTCACATTGACGCCGCGGTGAAACGTTATGTAGTCAGTATCGTCAATGCCACGCGCCACCCGGGTAAATGGGTGCCAGAGTGGGAAGACGCGATTCGCTTCGGCGCATCGCCACGGGCAACCCTGGCCATGGTGCGCGCGGCCAGTGCCCACGCCTATTTGCAGGGTCGTGAATACATTATTCCCGATGATGTGATCGAGGTGGCGGGCGATGTCCTCCGGCACCGGGTCATTCCCAGCTTCAGTGCCCGCTCGAAACAGCTGAGCAGCGATGATCTGATCAAGGGCATTTTGCAGGCGATCCCCATTCCATAAATGATGCTGCAATCCGTCACCAAAATGCTGACACAGTCTATCCGGCGACTTGTTGCCGAAACGACACCGGCTGTTCAGGCTCCGCTGCTAGATGAGCATGGCTTACAGGAACTGGCGCTGTATGCTCGTTCCCTGCCCTGGTCATTACTGACATTCAGGCACATGGCATCCCATCCCCTGATCGGTGAGACACCATCGGTTTACCGCGGCCGCGGACTGGAGTTTCAGGACAATCGCGCCTATCAGCCCGGCGACGAGCCGCGCCTGCTGAACTGGCGTCTGTATGCGCGCACAGGCGAGCTGTATACCCGGGTGTTTACAGAAGAACGCCGTCCACAGGTGTTCATGGTGGTTGATCGGCGAGCCGCAATGCGCTTCGCCACCCGTCGCCAGTTAAAAGTGACACTGGCGGCGAAGATTGCCGCCTGTTATGCATGGCAGTCCCAGCAACAGGGGCTGGCTGTCGGCGGCATGCTGTTAAACCAGACCCCGGACTGGATTGAACCGGCCGTGGGAGAAAACGCGCTGCAGAACCTGCTGCAAACCCTCGTCGCCGCCAGTCCGCCCCTGCCCTTCGACAGCGAACAACCCGAACTGGTGGACAGCCTGCGCCTGTTGCTGCAGCGCCTGCCAGCGGGCAGTTTTCTGCTATTAGTTAGCGACTTTGCCGACCTGGACAGGGACGATGTCTTAAAGCTGCTGCCACAGCTCGCCGAACGCTACACGGTGCAGGCGATACAGATTCTCGACGCGGTGGAAGCCCGGTTACCGAGCCATGGGGATTTCCTCATCAACAATGCTGACACTGCACAGGCGCTGGCCATCTCGGCCCGGGATGAGCTGCTGCACACACTGTATGCAGATACCTTCAGCGAACGTCAGGCGCAACTGGCCAGCAGCTTCAGCCAGTGCGGTATCCCATTTAAAACCTGCACCACAGAAAACGAACTGCACAGCTGCCTGAAGCCATACGATCTGGAGCCACCCGATGTCGACAGCTGATGTCATGAATGAACACTGGGTGGATATAGTCCCGCCGCTGGCACCCCCGGCGACGCTGGATCTATTGAGCATCGCCCTGGGGGGCATACTCCTGCTGGTTGTGGCTGGCCTGGCGGTGATGCTGTATCAACGACCCCGTGCCCGGGCTCGCAGGGCCTTACGCCGGCTTGGCCGTGAGTTGCATCAGGCAGATACCGAAAACCCGTCGGCCTGCATGCAGATCCGCCGCTGGCTGCGCAAGGGTCTGCGTCAGCCCCATTTACAGGCGGTGGAGTGGCCACCTGAACATCAGGCGGCCTGGCTGGCCTATGTGGATCGGCTGGCACGGGGCTGTTTTGCGCCTGCGCCACCATCAGCAGCGGAAATGAAGCGTCTGATTGATGAAGCGCTGGGCTGGCTGCAACGAAAAACGGTGGCCCGCTGATGCTGGCGGTATTCATGGACTGGCTCAGTGCCATTCACTTCCAGCAGCCCGGCTGGTTATGGGGCTGGCCACTGTCACTGCTCGCGATTGGCCTGCTGGTGCATGGCCGTCGCCTGATTTCATTGACACAGTTGCCTGAACTGTCGGGTGTTCAGCATTACCGCCACCCGCGACTGGGGATCCTGCGCCAGCTCTACGCCCGGCGGATGACACAGCAGTCCATGCGCGGTGCCTGGTATCGCTGGAGCCAGTATGCCGTGCTGTTGCTGTGCCTGCATCTGGCACTGGCCCAGCCTTACCGACTGGGCCAGCAAATACCCGCACCGCCGGAATACCGCGATACCCTGTTTATGGTGGATACCTCCATCAGCATGGTGTTGCGCGATTACCTGGTGGCAGGCGAAAGAACCGACCGAATGACCATCCTGAAAAGTGTGCTCACCCACTTTATCGAGCAGCTCAAGGGTAATCGCATTGGTCTGATCGCATTTTCCGAGCAAGCCTATACCCTGGCACCTCTCACCGACGATTATGCCCTGCTCAAATCACAACTGCGTCGCCTGCGGCCTGCGGTGCTGACGGGGCGTACTACGGATATCAGTCATGCGCTGATGTATACCCTGCGCATGGTGCAGCAAACAAGCCAGGGTGAGGCTCAGCGCAAACCCGCGCTGGTGCTGATTACAGATGTAAACCGCAGCCCACGTGATCTCGATCCCCGTGCCATTGCCGCCTATCTACATGAACAGGGTTTCCGCCTGTATACGGTCGGCATCGGTGCCTCCAGTGATGAGGCCCAGGAAGAAGATTCCAGGGGGCTGATCTACCAGCCTGCTAACTTTAGCCTGCTGGAAGAACTGGCTGAAAACGGCGGCGGCCGGTTTTACTGGGCCGACAATGTCAGCAGTCTGCAGGGCGCTATCCAGGCGATTCAATCGGCGGAACGCCAGCAGGTGCAGACCGAGCCTCGACAGATCAAGGTGAACCTGTATCAATGGCCCCTGCTGGCTGGACTGGGCTGGATGCTGATACTGCAGGGCTGGACGCGCCAGAGACGTCAGGGGCGACAGCCATGATCGATACCTTATCCCATCTGGCATGGCGGGAACCCCTGTGGTTGTGGTTAGCACTTTACCCCTGGGTGCTATGGGGGCTGCGTGCCACACTCGGGCGCACGCGGGGCAAAAATTATGCTGAAGCCCATCTGCTGCCATGGGCACAGGCGGCAACCGTCGATCGACTGCAACTGCGCTGCCTGTGGCGTCATGGGGTGCTTGTGATTGCCTGGTTGATGTTTGCCATGGCCATGGCGGGGCCACGGCTGGCGCAGAACGTGTATGACCTGGACCGGGAGCACTATGCACAACTGATGGTGGTGATCGATGTGTCCCGCTCCATGACCGCGCGGGATCTGGCACCCGGTCGCCTTGAACGGGCCCGGCTGGAACTGGAAGACCTGACTGCACGGGCAGAGCAACTGAAAATTGGCCTGGTGGTGTATGCGGCCAGGCCCCATCTACTGATCCCGGCCACCCATGACAAAGCCGTCATACGGCATGGGCTGGCGTCATTGCATCATGGTCTGTTGCCCACGGAAGGCTCCAACCTGCCAGCAGCCATCGACTTTGCTGCTGAACAGCTGGGCTCGGATGAGCTGCCGCGCGCCCTGCTACTGGTGACGGATGGCGAACTGCCAGCTGACAGCGCTGATATGGATAAACGACTGGATGACAGGGTCAGTGAACTGGCACAACAGGGTGTTACGGTTTACGCCCTGGGTATTGGTAGTACGGAAGGCTCACCGCTGTATGGGCCAGAGGGTGGCTGGCTGCAGTACCGCGACGAGCCGGTGTTATCGCGTTTGCACGAAGACCGCCTGCAACGGTTGACGCTGCTGGGTAACGGTCGCTATGCACGTGTAACCGACACCGACGCGGACTGGCGGATACTCTATGATGAGGCAATAGGCTACCTGCAGACGGCAGAGGGTGATCTCAGTGATGACAGGCTGATCGAATGGCGTGAGTTATATGCCTGGTTTCTGCTACCGGGTTTGCTGCTACTGCTGCTGGCCTATGTGGATACTCGGGTTGATATCCGGCCAGATATCCGGAAGCAAACCCGCCGCGCGGCCATCGCCGGATTCGGGCTGTTTCTGCTCGGCGGACTGCTGCAACCCCCTGCAGCACAGGCTGCGGCACAGGCGGATAAGGACGCCCTGCAACAACAAGCTTATGAAGCCTACCGCCAGCAATCCTGGCAGCAGGCCCGGCAGGCTTATGCCCGTATTGAGGGTTACGCAGGCCGCATGGGGGAAGGCGGCAGCGCCTATCGGCTGGAGGAATATCAGGCTGCGATTCAGCTGTTTACCCAGGCCGTGCTGGATGCCGACACGGATACCCAGCGCGCCCGTGCCGTGTTCAACCTGGCTAACAGCTACTACCAACTGCAGGACTATGGCATGGCAGCAAGCCTGTACCAGGAAACCCTGCGCTATGCGCCGCAGGACGAGGCGGCGCAACTTAATTTGAGCTTTGCACTGACACTGCAGCAACAGCAGCAGGCGCAGTCAGCGAATGAGAGATCAGCACGTCAGGGACGGGGCTCTCGCACGGGTCGCCCGCTGAACAATACAGACGTCACGGACGGCCAGCTGTCGCTGGACAACGAAGCAGAGCATACACAGTCCCCGAACATTCCTGCTATGCCGGGCAATCGGCAGTCACCCGTCAAGGATATTATTGAACTGGGTATCCATGAATCCCGGCCGGTGGTTGGGCAGGCAAGCGCGTTTAAAGATCCCAACTGGCAGTATGCGGTGAGCACACCACAGCGCATTGCATCAGAAATAGACACGCTGAGTAGCGATGAAAGCAAACTGTGGCAACGGCTGTTCGAGCAGGAAGAAGGTTTTCCCGCGCCGCTCGAATCACCCCGCGAACTACCGGACACGCGGCCATGGTAGCGACACGATATACCCTGCTCGCGCTACTGACCTGGCTTATGTCATCTGCGCTGACATTTGCTGCAGATACCGGGCTGCGCATCGAGGTGATGGACAAGCAGGTGGAATACGGCAGGCCCATCCAGGTCGAGCTGTTTGCACAGGGTGACCGGCTGGATCTGGCCGCACTGAATCTGTCTGCGCTTGAAGAGGATTTTACTGTCGAGACACCGGACACGGTTGTGCGCGATAACGAGACCGGACAACAACACTGGCGATTACGGCTTTACCCCCGCTCTCCCGGGGAGCTGCAGATTCCCTCGCTGGATCTACAGGGCAGTAAAACAGAGCCGGTGAGCCTGAGCATCAGCCCGGCTATGGATGGAAAGAAAAACACACCACTTCAGGTGAGCAGCCAGGTCGAGCATACCGAGGTGTGGCTTAGACAGGCGGTTGAGGTGAGCATGCTGATTGAAAGCAGCAATCAATATGCTCGAGTTGAGACAGAAGCCGGGCAGCACGATGCTATCGATATTCGTCTATTACCGAGAACTCGCACCAGCAGGCAGGTAGAAGGTGAACAACGAACCCTGCACCGTATAGGCTGGGTGCTTTATCCGCGAACGCCGGGCACACAGCGAATTCAGCTGCCGGCCATAAAGTACCGGGGTGACACAGGCACTTACCGCTTTTATCCGCCTCCCATCGATTTACAGGTTCGACCACTGCCAGCATTCGTGCCACCGACCCTGCCGGTGGGGCGCATACAACTTGATATTTCACTGCCCGATGACTGGTTTCTGGCCCGACATGAGCTGGCATTTCTGAAGCTGCAGATCAATAGCGAAGCGCACCCGGACCAGCGCCCGTCTGCCCTGCTACGCCAGTTTAAAAGCAGCGAGGATGTGACTTTCTATGCTCCCAGGGACTCGCTTGAAGCCGATGAAAACGATGCTCGAAATATCAGCACGCACAGCTACCAGTTACCGTTTGCCATAAAAACCATGGGGCTGGTCAAACTGCCAGCGGTGCGTCTGCAATATTTTGATCCATCCACCGGCAAAATAGAAACGCAGTCTCAAGCAGTGGGACGCATTCTCTCGCTACCCCAATGGCTGATATACGCCGTGTCCCTCGGTCTGCTGCTGGTTTTATACCGACTGCTGCAGTGCCTGTACCGCTTTAGCAGAAACCGGTATCGTGCCTATTGCGGGTATCGCACTGCCCTGCACAGGTTCCAGCAGGCCAGCACAGCACAGGATATACGCGACGGACTTGCGGCCATCGCTGTCGCTGAAGGCTGGCCAGCCAATCTCAGCCTGGCAATGTGGCTGGCGCACTGGCAAAGCTGTTATCCCCGGTTGCACCATCTTTCTGAAAGTGTGCGGCAACTTGAAGGCTGGCTTTACGGCGATGCGCAGCCAGGGCTGGCGGAAATACAGCCTGCGTTTATCGACGTCTGTTACCAGGCAATGCCCTTATTGAAAATCCGCCGATTCCTGAAGCAGTCCAATGAATCCCGCTGAATACGATGCCTGGTACGACACGGATCGTGGCCGCTGGATCGGTGACATTGAATACCGGCTGATGACCGAGTTACTGAAGCCAGCGGCCGGTGAGTCTATCCTTGATGTCGGTTGTGGCAGTGGCTGGTTTACCCGGCGCTTTGCCAGACTGTCGGGTATAGAAGTTACCGGTGCGGATATAGATACCGATGCGCTGGCCTTCGCGCGCAAGCATGACAAGCTCTCTCATTACATCGAAGCTGACGCCCATCGTTTGCCATTTGCAGAAAACAGTTTTCATAAAGTGGTGTCAGTAACGGCCCTGTGCTTTATGGAAAACTGGCCACAGGCCCTGTCGGAAATTGTTCGCGTCAGTTCTGATCGCTTCGCCGTCGGTGTGCTCAATCGTTACAGTCTGTTGTGGTGGGATAAAGGGCGCGGTGATAAACGCGGCGCATATCAGGGGGCACACTGGCACACCCGAAGGGAGCTACTGCAAGCACTGGCAGGATTACCCGTTAGCGATATCCAGCTGCGCACCGCCATACAGTTACCTTCTGCTACACCCTTCGCCAGACGAATTGAACGCGTGCTATCCAGTCGATTACCATTCGGTAGCTTTCTGGTTGTTGCCGGAAAAAAACAACTCTAATCCATGCAAAAGCATTACGTATTTCAATGATCAAACCTGGTTTGAAATGCAACATGTGTTTCCATCGACCCCAGTCAACCCTGATAAATAGCAAACACTTAATGCTCTAAATCCATATGGCCGCAGATCAATGTAAAGACATTTAAAGGGCCTCTAGTCCGACTCAGAAACAATCTGGCAGTGATACCAATGTCTGCTTTTCGGTATCTGATTGAGAGATTTACGTAAAGACCGCTTCTGGCTAATTTCAGAAGGTTTATAAGATATTGCTAATAGGCTGCTTCTGGCTAGTTAGCGACCGTTGAAAGCAGATATAACGAGCGTGATGATTCTATAAGGATTTATTGTCTATTATTCTATAAGTAGTTCTTCTCTAATAATATCCAATTCATAGGGTGCAGCTACCCCTATTTTTGCTTGATCGCGTGACTTTGAGATTTGGTACAAGGTGACTTTAATAGCCCCATTTATGAACAGATCTTTCACTGTCATATTAGGATCTATATCACTATTTGGCATAATGTAGATTGATTGTTTTATGTTGCGTGCAAGTGAGAGCATGAAAAATCCTTTTTGGTGATAGGGTACTTTGAATCCATTTATTGTCGAGTAAATTAAGAATATCTCTTATATACGACTGTTGTCAAATAGGACCGTCACTCGCTGTACTCATCAAGCAGGCTGCCTGTATCTGCGAATATTGCGACACATTCGATTTCACAGCGAATTACCTAAAAAGTAATTATCGATAAACTTATTTCGAGTTCCCTGTAATTCATAAATACGTTGGTTCCTCCAATGCTCATGTTCACCTGGTGGATCTAAGCGATTCCACCTTTTCAACATAAGCAACATTCCATGCAGTGAATAGCCGTATTCGGAATGCATATAAAATAACGATCTGGCTATATTTCCCTTCACGGTGTCTCGAGGTTCAATAAGAATGGAGTTCGGGCTATAAGTTCGCTCGAATTCCTGACAATAATCAAATCGCCTTTCCCCTACTACCTCCCCGTAAAGCTCGTCACTCCGGCTGGAATTGATGCTCTTAACAGCGATCCATAGATTATGCAGATCGCCTTCTGCATGTTTATATTTTTCTACATTACATGTATTGCGATTCTCACAGTCATGCTCTGTTGCAATCCAATCAGCTGGATAAACATGTTCAAGGCTTCTTCCCCCGCCGACACTGATAGGTCGAGATAAGCCACAATATAAGGACTCACCAATATTGTTTACATAAAGTTTTGAGTAAAAGTAGTTGTCTCGTGCGTCCTCATAGTTCTCAATTACTATTTGTTCTGCATAGATCAACGCAGGTGCAAAGAATAGAAAGGTAAATAGGTATTTTTTCATGATCTTATAGTTCAGATTTTCATATCCAATTTTGTCGTAAGCACAAAAACACAACGTCAACTACTTGCTAATTTTCGAATGTTATAACATCATAATTCTAGTACAAAATAACAATGTTCAGTTTACACCCTGAAGCGGACGATTAAGTGGTACAAATAATTCCAAAAGCAGACATTCAGCGCCAGCCATAACCGAGGTATTTGTAGTGAGCGCAGCGAACGAAAAATGCGTCCGACAACATGCACTTGTTATACGGTATTCTCAATAGGGTCTCCCACCATTGGAAATTATCCTTTCTGCATCTCGGTCATAGCTATCAGCAACTTCACGCAACGTGGTGGCCAGTCGCTGATATCCAGCATTTTCAACGGCCTCGGCTTTCTCCCTGTACTTCACTGCAAGAGCTTTTTCCGGTTTAGCCTCAGGGTCAATAGTATGGACACCTCGAGAATTTCGAACACTAGTACTATACCCGTCACGTAAACTGGATCGATCCCTATTATTCATTGCTTCTGCAATAACAGGATGTATCCATAGACCATTCGGCCCTTCAGGAGAATGAATAAGTACATCACCCAATTTAATCAATGCGACATCATAATGACCTGATGCTTTAACTATCTCTTCCATTGCTGTTAACCATTCTGAGAATGTTTCTGGATTAAACTCCCCATCTGGTTGAGTGCCTGGGACTGTGCTCCATGTGGAGAGTAGGCGATACGCGTTGGTGGCAATATTACGACTCTGTTCAGTTGACTCTGCTGCATCAGGCTCAACACCCTCTGCACGATATATCAGCTGAATCAGCTCACAGAAAAAGCTAGGGGTGGATGCCAACCTATTTTCCAATGTCACTGGTGAACCTTCTGAATGTCGATCCAGCAAAGAAACATATGCCCATTCAACTTGAAAGAGCTTATCTTCATCTGTGTCATCATTCTCTTGAAGGTACTTAATGATTTGCGTTATATGATAACCGTCGATTCTTCCTGCTTGATCCTCTGACTGCACAAGCGCCAACAATGACTCACAAGCAAGTTCAGGGTTAATATCCTTTTTATTAAAGAGGTTTCTCGACAATCCATCAATAACAGCATTTGGACGATCATGTTCGAGAAGTTTTATTAATGCATACTCAGTATCATCGTCAGTCTGGTATGTGTTAGCCCCTGTACTTCTCCAGTATTCGTACTCATTCTCGCCAAGCAACTTCGCGGCTCTATCCCATGCACCTCTGTCAAAAGGCAAAGCGCAGAGCAGATTGGAAATCTGTTTTGGCTTCCAATCTGACTTATCTATATCATCAAACCATTGCCAACCGCCCATGTATCTACGACGCCATGCATATGAGGCGACTAGTGACCAGCATTTCTGCTCTGTCATATCAAGTAATTCGGGTAATAGCTTCGCATCAAAGTCTAGGCTATCAAAATCAGCGAGCACTTCTCCCACTAGGCGGGGATTTTTCACCTTTGACGAAAACTCTAGCACTTGATCGATACCGCCTTCAGTTAAAATATCCTCTATGGCAGCCTTACGAACCTGAAATAGTTTCTCTTGCTCTTCACGCAAATCACCATCACCTTCATAGAGGTAGGAATCTGAATCAGAGAATAACCTCCTGTGTAATAAGCTTGGAGTAGTCGGTGCCAGCTTATCGGCAAGCTCTTCCAGTGGTACAAGAGATTCGTCCCCGAGTGACCATTCTGCATCAGGGAAACGACGATGATGTACAATTAACTTGCACAATTTACTCCAGATAGGCAGCCGCTCTTGTTCTTGTAAGCTTAAACAATAATCCGACAATAGCTTGCCTCTCAATAATTCCGATGCAGATGGTGGCAGGTGGTCATAGTTTCCCGCCAGTGATGCGAGCTTCACGGTATCGAAGTCAGCTTGCTCCACTAAAAGCTCGGCACAGAATCTAGATTGCTCCCAATATTCACCATGTGTAACCCCTTTTTTCCAATCCTCAGGAATTATATTTCTCCAAACAGGCTTGTGAGTACCCGAGGTTGTGGAGTGTTTGTTAGGCAATAAACTTTCAAGCAGCTTCCATGCAACTTCTGGCTGTTCGGCACATATTGTTTTCAAAGCTGCCTGCCGCTTCTCAATAGAGGCCAACGTATGCGGCATCCATGGTAGAAAAATATCCGTTAAGGAATTTCCTGGTCTATTTGCCCAATTGCCACCAGGGTCATGTGAAGCTATCTCCGCCAAAACAACCGTAGACCGACTTAAGTACACTTCATCCCAAGCAATACCTTCAAGTGCCCATAGCAAACCAGTTATATAGTTTCTACCAAAAACGCCAGTATCTTCTTGCTCAAATAACGTATCAAATGGAGAGGGGGAGGCAGCTATAGCATTTTCTACAGCGGAAAGGAATTCACTTGGATGAGCTTCAGAAAGATTAGGAAGTAAGCTGTTTAGGCTGCCCCAACGCAGCCAATCACTATTCTCAAAAAGTTCACGGATTGATAGTGCCGCGATACTGTCAGCCTTATCCAGACTGCAATTTGATAATGATGTGTGCTGGCTACCAACTAGTGCTAGTGTTTCGGTTAATCCCTCACGTAAATTGCGTGAGTGTGGGAGTACTTTACCATGAATGGCAGCGGCGTTCCGCTCATCACCCGGCAAATCAAACGACGGATCATTTATACTAAGGACCTCTAATACAATGGCTTTTATAGTAGCCAAGTGGTCATCGAAAAGTCTTCCGCCCAAGTCTTTCCACGATTGCAAGCGCTCTTTGAAGCTCCAAAGGCCATTTTTGTAAGTTAAAGGAGTATCGTGAACATGAAGCGTTTCCCTCAGGTCAGTTATCCAATCACTATACTTCTCACCAACCACCTGACTGACCACTTCAAGATCTGCATCATTGGATTCATTCCAACTACCAATTAGCATTGCTAGAGCCAGCTTTGAAGCTGACGCATGCTGATTCCAGTCAGTACCGATAGGCATATCTGTTACTTCAGCTTCACTAACAGCTATTTCCTTTGCTAAGTCCTCCGGGATATGAGTAATCTCAGGTTCTTTAAAATGCTCGGTCAGATCCTCAGATAGTGTTTCGACTGTGATTGTTCCGGCGCACTGATTGAAGTCTTGCACTTCGCTAAGTATTTGGCACCAAATTTTATCTGGAATGTCTTTGTTAAACTGGGAAATGTGCGACTGTAATAGCGACGACACAACACTTCCCTTCTTAGCCAGATCGTAGCCAAGTAGGTGGAAGTGTTTCAGAAATTCATATAAGTCCGTGTTATCAACATCAAGACCACCATTAGCAGCCTTTAGTTGTTGCTTAAACGCATTAAGCTTAGCTCTAACTGTATTCGAGCAAAAATTGGCACGGGCAACCTGAGTGAGAAATTCGTCAGCATCACGGGTGTGTCGAGCCTGTTCCAATAGAACATTTACTCCATCGGCATCCGTTGCATTAATAGGCCCTGTGATCAATGCTATGATATCTTTTCCTCTAGTAAAAACATCCGTATTGTTAAAGTCCTTCCAAGCAGCCTGAACAACCTCGGAAAAAATCCTACTTTTAGCAGTGATAGCAATAGAGTTTTTAACTTGGCCGAGTAATCTGCGGCGTTCATTGGTTGCTGGGTTCTCTACAAATACAATCAGATCGTCGGTGCTATATCCGGCAACTGCACCTTGTAGCTTAATCTCTACAATTGGCCAAGAGGGTAAACATGGAGCATAGCCACCACTGAGCATTAACGTGACGAACGTGGCCTGAATATTGGCTTCAAACCTTGAGCCACCACCGCCCGTAGAAATTGGATTGCTAAGTTGTTTGCCATCGCCTACCATGGATTTAATTTTCCCTTCTGTTTATGGGTATTTTTTTGTTGAATGGTCTTCGTTTGTCACACCGACACCTTTAATTTTATATGTTTTTGCTGTATTCATTAACCTTCTCATAAAGGTTCTTTACGTACGAAAGCATGCTTTCTGATACCTGTTTTATTTCGTTTTCATTGAACTCTAATAGGTCATTGAATTTGAGTTCAGGCTTTATATCTCTAGGGGTTGCTGACTGCAATTGGTTTAATATTCTTTTATTGACTAAACCCGCTTCATGGGCGATAGAATGGCGACATGCCTGGCTAAGGATAATGTTATTCACGACTTTGTCTTTTTCTATTTTTATGGAAAAATACTTTTTGAACTCTCGATGGATGCTTTTCATGTCTTGGAAGGTGATGTTGTTTTTAGCTATTAGCAAATCACCTATTAGCTCGCCAGGATCCGCATTGAGCTGCGATAGGTCGCTGACTCTTATTTTTAGCTCTTCGTCTAGTACGCTCTTTTCTTTATGTGTTTCCATGGCTACTTTGGAAGCATATCTAAAAATGTCGGCTATGGCTGAGCTAAAATATGACACTAATAGAACTATTGATTGGTTGTTAATTACTGAATAGCGAGACTTCAAAGAGTCATTAGTTCTAATGCCCTTTATTATGTCCAAAGTGCGCTTTCCATTTAGCTGTTCATTAGTGATATTTTGGCTCTTCAAAAGAGAATTGTGTAGATCTTCAATTGAGGTAATAGCAATATCAAGTACCTCGCGGTCAAAATTTATTAACTTTTTGACAGATTCAATATTGTTTTTGAATGTTTGTACAGTGCTTTCCATGATTTACATATAGCGTTGAGGTAAATGCCGGAATGTAAGCAGAGACCAGGCATGTGTGCTTTTTGAACATGTGAACTTGATCGTTTTGTTATGCGCTTTTAACAAGGCATTTACCCAAGCTGCTACTAGTTGTGTTTACATTTGAAGTTACCAGGCTGGCTTTATACCAACCATTTAATCCTTTTTTATTCTCTCCAAATGTATGTGAAAGCGTAAGTATTTCACCAAGATTCCCGATATAGCTAGTTACTGTAGACTCAAAACTATCTTTTCCTTGTTTTAGCCATGTTATGCTGTTTGTTGCTCTTTTATCGCCTTGTAATTTTAATGTTGTGTCACTAGTTTTGAGGTTAGTGATACTCAATGATTGATTTATAGCGGAATAGCCGCTCATTTCATGATTTATATGATTGGCTAAGTGATATTCGGTGAATAAGCACTCTATTGACTCGGAGGCGACAGCTGAGACACTTGCTACTGATAGCAATATAAAAAATAGGGTTCGCATTTTATTTCCTTATTTGCGCATAACATTAAAACTCAGCCGCGACGCTTTTCAACGTCGGTTCGATTACCTTGTTATGCGGTAGTATGTATTGATTTATGATTTGCAAATTTCGACTCTTCTAAATGTATATGCATCAAATCGCTCAGGCTCACAAACAGGGCAATAAGGAAACCTGATTAGACTGCGGCCGCTTATTTTGAATATATGTCCCTCGTGGCATTCAAAAGCAACCTTTGTAATTCCGTTCCCACAACCATTAATGGGTTTTAGGCCAGAACCTTCTAATTGGGTCTCAATCCACTGCGCCCCTCTTTTTGGTTTAGGTTTTGGATTTGGTGGTTGTGAAGTGTTACAGCGGATTCCAATTGATCTTGCTGCTTCTAACCCTTCATTCACCCAGTCCCAATTCATGTGCCTATCATCTAGCTTTAATAATTCATTACCTAAAGCATAAGGAATTTCTGTAAGTGGTGAACGCTGAAAGAATGCGCTTTCAGCATTGTAAGTATCCTCTACCTCAAAGTATTCTTTTATGACCCAATCTTGTCCTGTAGCTTCAACTACTTTTCCAGCAGCTTTATCCAATTGAGTATTATGCTCTTTCAATCTGACATGAGGGCTTCTCGTTGTCATACCCACTTTTAATAAATATTTATCTGATGGGTGCGTTAAAACATAAATGTAGCCTGCTTTAACTGCCATGTTATTGTTCCTTACCGCCTAACGTTATAAATAAGTGGCCGCACATGTTGGCGATCTAAGCGCGTTTTTTGCGCGAACTTAATTAGCTTGTATGGCATGATTAGTAGTATACGCATGTGCCTGACATCAGGCCGCCCCAAACACCTTTAAAGAAAAACGGGTATACATTACCTGTTTCAAACTCGTTTATTTGAAGATATGAAACTGAAGGATTTGGTGAATAAACCGTAATAGCTTTAAAGCCATTTTCTTTTGGCAAATAATTATATACCTTAGGCTGGCCACCAGCACCATGATTTGAAAGTTCGCCAATCATCTTTCCTGTTGCTCTTTCAACTACAAACTCTTTATTTAAGAAAAGTTTAGCCACGTTGGTTTTTTGTGATAGTTTTCCATTATTTTCTAGTGTATAGGCTTGAACTACTTTACACTTAAAATCAGGGAGCGCATAAGAATTTAGTGATATTAGTGTAAGTACAATAACTTGCAGTGCCTTTTCCATCATTTATATCTCTTTCTAGTTTTTTATTAGCCTTACATCTGTTTAAAGGGCCCTTCTTCCTGTTATTAGAACCAGGTAGACATTCCATCTCTGGCTGTTTCCTTTAATATCAATCAAATACCTGTGACTCTAGTTTAATATCAATCAAATACCTGTGACTCTAGTTGTTACTGAAAAGACAAAAAGAGGAAAAGGGCCTCTGTTATTGGTATTTTAGGCAATAACATATACCTTACTTATAATAGTTTCAATCACTTATGAAATGCCTGGCACACTTCCAAGGCATGAAATGTGTCTGCTTTGGGGGGTGCAAATAGGAATTTATTACATGTCCGCTTCTGGCTAATTTTCGTCATATTAAGCATGACCAAGCCAACGACTTATATGGGCCGTTTCCTGTCTTTAATCCGTGAATTGACCTAAATACCAATAAATCAGCTTATACTAAAAAACTGAAAATCCCCCAAAGTAAATAGATGGTTTTTAGTTATTTAATCGCAAGATTATATTCTTTATATTGCCAAAACAATCATAGTGACAACCGCTTTCTGAAATTATTGTCTAATGCATTATGAAATTACTGGAAAACCCAACTTGAATTCGCAGATTCAGGGATGATCAGCAACATTGATCGATGTGACTTTTTCAACCGCTGAGACAAATCCATTTCTGAAAATGACGGTTCCTTTCGCATCTTTAATGGCTCCACGATCCGTCTTTTCCCAACCATTTCTCTCAAGGAATTTGTCATCAATAGCTGCAATCAATGCATTGCGCTCACTGTCCAAAAGATCAGGCTTTGCTGCCGGTGAGAATTTCTCCCCTCGTAAATCAACATTTAAATTCTTAACGGATTTGCACAACTGTAACTCAGACGCTAATGATTTATTAGTTGAAACTAGATCATAGACCAGCCATTTCAATACCGGGTCATCAATACGCTCTATCCAATCAAGTGATGTGGGTGTTTTTTGCTTCTTTGGCGTGCGGTTAGCATCCTGCCAAGCACTGATTAATGTCCTGTAAGTCTCACCCGTTTTATTGTGGATAGATTGGGCTTTTGGAACACCTTTTCCTTGCCCCAGCCGTGAAATGGTCGTTACCGAGAAATCTTTTGAGCCGCGCTCATGCTGTTCCCTGCAGATGACGTTAATGGCAATGAGTGTATTCTTTACACGCTCATTCCTCACTTCGGCGCATAACTTTTCAAATATCTTTTCGATATTCATCAAGAGCCTCCTAAATATGAGTTCTGACTGGGCTGATCCAGCAAGCATTTAATAGATTGTGACAACGGCTCAAGTGAATCGTCATCATTTAAGTCATCAAGTAGGATATCACCAGTCACCAGTCGGTCTATATCAACCCAGCTCTGTACCCGATCCATGAGCAACTTGGTTAACTGATTGCCTACGGTCAGTTGTTGCTCTTTGCTCAAGCGAAACATAGTGGGTGACAGACCATTCTTGTCAGCTAGTTGATCAAGCATTTGTGAGCGCAATGGCAAGGCTCTTGACGCACTCGATCCTGTGTAAATTGTGGCGTTCTCACAAACCTGGCTTAGCAACCTGAAGCTTGTCTGTGATTCTTCCAGCAAGAAATCTAAGTTAGCTAGCGAATCCGAAACAATGAGTTGCTTACCGTTACCAGCATCTTGCTCATTGAGTAGTGCCATACATTGTTTAATGAGCGTTAATAGAGCTGACATATCACACAAGAGAAGATCGAGCTTCATTGCCCGTTCTTCGTGATCCGAGTGTGCCTTTGATAACTCAGATTTCTTAGTGAAATACTCGCCTGAGACATCACAATCATACTGCACATCCTCTAATTCTTGGATGCGTTCCTGACAGATAATGTTCTCATCATTTACTACTTTAATTTCAAGAGATATTTCATTAGCAAGCGCTTGCAATCCTCCAATAAACGCAGGTCCAGTGATAAAATAGCGACATCGAATGCAATTACGCCGTCCAAGATATCCTGTTGGCGTTGGTGTCGGCAATCTATCAATTTCACCTACGCCACCGCTATCGCAAGCGCCGCCTCCCATGGGGCAAATCCCTTTATCTGAGAATTGATAGGATGACACCGGCCATGCATCATCGACTTTGCTAAAAAAGTCATTATCCCTACCTACCAACTCACCCCGAGCTTGCTCAATATGATTGCTAAGAATGGTATCTTCTAACTTTTGAGTACCTTTTATTATCGCTCGTTTTTCAGCTTCACCTAATTCACGACGCATTTCGCCTGAGCCAATCTTTATGTAGTAAATTGTCATGACGATGGATGCATGACCAACCAGCTTAGCAACCACTTGAAGCGACACACCACCATCTACAACATATGCAGTAATCAAGCTAACCCTTAATGAATGTGGTGTAAATTTACTTTTGTATCTGCTCTCTCCAATATATTCTACAAGCGGAAATTTATCATCTTGAATTTTATATAAAACTCTTGGCAGGTAGACTCCAAATGCTCTACCAGTGGAATATGGAGAAACTTTGTCACTACAAGGATCTCTAAATAAAAATGCTTGCTTTCCTCTTGCTTGAAGGGTTTTTATATTTATTTTTCTTGGAAGCTTTATTCCTGTCCAGCTGGTCAGCTCATTTAGCGGGTTATACTTTGATTGCCAATTCCTGAGCTTTATTATAAGCAGTGCCAAATTATGGGGTATATACGGCACAGAATAACAACCCTGTGTATGGGATGTTTTATTAGTTGTAACAAACATACCCAAGCCACCTTCTGAGAGATCTTCTATAAATCCTTTATTATCTTTCCTTAAATTTGACAAGATATTTGCATTTTTTTTCCAACGTATATTTCCGTCTTCATCGGTAAATGGAATTGAACTATCTGCCTCTCCAGAATCTAGCCACAATATTTGTTGACCCCGCAAAGGCACCATAAGTAATGTAAATAACGCCACAGCCCTTGCGGGTGACCACATTTGATACTCCTCATTTTCCACAGATGATTTCACCCTCCAGACACAATCTGGGTCAGACTTATCTATTTTCTTTAAATCCACATCAAACCAGTCGGCTGAAAATAGATCATGTAGGTGATTTAACTCGGAAAAGCTCTTCGAGACATCTGAAAAAAGAAATGTTCTAGCTTTATCTATATACACAAATGGTAGAACCGGTTTTACAGATTCACTTGGCCTATGTGAAGCCAAAACGCTACCAAATCCCTTGAGGATTGTTTTTAGTGGATTTCTAAATCCTGGAATAATATAAGCGTCACCATTATTATCTTTATCCGTGCAATATTCATCTATAATGTAATCAAAAAACTCGGAGATCACGTTGTGATATCTTTTTTTTGAATTCTTATTTTGGCTAGAAATAAACGATATATATTTAGCGCTATTGAAATCGTAATCCTTATAAAACAACAGTGATGGTAATTTAGGTGGATGCTCATCCTTAAAATAGTGACTGTAAAACCCTTCCAAGATGTAACCTCTAACATCTACAGAATGACGATCTTCAAGATATTTGTTTTTTGCTTCAATCCACTTTTTATCCATCGCCAAAGGCTTATCTACCTGTAGAAACGAATACCAATCAATCCAATTTTCTCGGTACTTTTTTTGAGGCGACCCATGCAACAAAGTGTCTTCTCTAAACCTTTTCCTATATTCCGCTCGACTTTTGATCCCTAATCTTATTGCTGCATCAGATGCCTCTTGAATAGAAGCATATTTATATTCAACACCTAAATAATAAGCAAATCCCTTCCATTCATCTTTGTAATAAATACTCGGGCACGCTGGTAATAATGGATCTTCTTTGTATCGAGCCATGTATTCTTTAGCAGATTTAATATCAAGCCCTATAGCTGCTTCTGATGCTGCTCTTAAGTTTTTGTATTTAACAATTTCTGTTTTTAAAAAGTGACTCCATGACACCCACTCATCCTCGTAATATTTATTGGGAGCGTAATTTAATAATGGGTCTTTTTTGAATAACTTATTGTACTCTCTTACGGTTTTTATACCTATTGATATAGCGGCATTTGACGCGTCTTTCATAGATTCATAATATGAACACCTTTCTTTGCAAAGAAAAGTGTACCAATTCACCCATTCATCCGCATAATATGTATGAGGGCTCGAGCAAAGTTTAGGGTCCTCTTTGTATCTCTTATGATATTGTACTTGACTATGTATTCCTAGACCAAATACAGCCTGGGATGCCTCATTTAAACTTTCGTAGAAGCCAGTACAATTCTTTCCCAAAAAATGATTCCAACCATTCCATGAATCTTTAAATTTAGTCTCTGGTCTTGAAGGAAGCTTCGGGTCCACATGTCGCTTTCTCATATAATCAGACCCACTCGAAACACCAATGTTTATAGCCGCTTTCGATGCCTCGCTGAATGTTTCGTATGGGGTAATTCCAGTTCCTAAAAACACTTTCCAGGAAGTCCATTCATTTGAATAATGCCTGTTTGGATTCGAGGGAAGCCTGGGGTCTTCTTTATAGCGTAGCTTGTACTCTTTTCCACTTTTAATTTTCAACTTCTGAGCAGATATGCCAGCTAGTTTGCTTGTTCTGTAAAATTCAGTTTTTAATTTTTTATTCATCTAAACTACTCATAGGTAGAAACTGTATATTGATAATTGAATTGTTCAAAGAACTCAGTTCTGCATTCTTTAATTGTCGCCGAACTTCCTTTACAGTTGGTTGTGTGTAGACTTGCTGGCTCTCAATAGACAAGTGGTGCATGGCAGTTTTAATCACTATTGATGACACACCTGATTCCGCTAGATTCTGACCATATCGATGACGATCAGCATGAGGTGTCGTTCCAGATTCTTTACTGTAAGTTAATCCGATTCGCTCAACAGCACGCTTTCTTGACGCAGAGTAGCTCTTGATTGTATATGGTGTACCTTCTCGTGAAGTAAAAGCGTAAGGGTGTTCTTCACCTTTCTTTGGGGGTACGCGCTGATACATCAGGTACATTTTCCACAAAAGAAAGAATTGCACTTTAGCCTTTTCAGGAAAAAACTCAATCGTGAAAAACTTATCTTTCGCATTAGTTAACATTGGACTCTTCCAACCAGCGAATAGCCTTTTAGAGGCGGTGTATTCATTGCGTGGTTTGATCCCAAAGTACTTTTGCAGGTACTCTCGGCGGGCCATTTTCTCATCAATCGGTGCTAAACCCTCTGACGGATGGTACACTTTCACAGCCTGTTCATTCTTCCCGCTTAGTTGAAATTCAACAATATCTTGAACATAGATGTGGCATACCTCACTGATCCTTAAACCACCGTAATGCATTAGAATAGTGATTAATACATCCCTTAGATTTAGTCTTTCGTGCAAAACATCGCTGTGACCTTTCCCCGGCATCACAAATCCTAGGTAGAGGAGATCGTTGATTCGACCTTCTGGAAACGCTTTGGCGGCCTCATAGTCACCGTGTGATAGTACTTTGTTCCGAGTTGGAATATGGCGCACTATTCTGTTAGCTATAGCAGCGTCCTTATGCTTCCAGAGATGAGATAAAAAGACTCTTTCACGTTTTTGGTAGTAAGCTGCCCAATTCAACCGCTCTTCGTAAGGCGAAGCGTCCCTAAAAGGATTTAACTTATAATTTTCGTCCTCATTCACTTCGGAAAGGTAATCGGTGTAATGAGTTACTAGATTAATGATGAAATTAGCGTTTGACTGTTCTCTTGACTGCCATCTCAGCCCTGAAGGGTCAAAGCCATCATTACTCACCGTTCCTGTGAAGAGTGAGTTACTGAACTCTCGAAACATATCCCTTGGTTTATCAAACACCCCTTTATTGGCATTCATGTAATCCAGCAATAATCGAACAGCGAAGACAGAGCGATTCTTCCAGCTTTCACTCTTACCCCTGAACACAATCAAATAATCAAGATGACTTTTCAATATGCCTTCACTGGTAATAATTACTGAAAGCTCAAATCGACTACCGGTGTTATCAATAGTTACTTGTGCTGTTAAAACGGTACTTGAATGCATTTGTCTGGTATTCACGCATCTACTATTTATTAGCTAGTATATGTCCATATAAATTATATTTGAACAATATTTATACACCAAAAGCTTTAAAATCAATGAGTTAGGACACTAAGAGCTACGCTATAGTAGTTCTCTACAGGGGGTATTAACCGCGAAACAGCTCCTCAAAACAGATCACCCGATGGCGCTGATCCAGAAACAGCACCGCAAACACTTCGTGAGGATGATCCCTTAACTGACTGCTGAGGTACTGCCGGGTATCCTGCGGGCTGCTCAGGGTATCGCCTCGCTGCAGGGTTTCAAATAGATAGCGCCGCGCCATCTCCAGCACCGCCTGCAACTGCGCGTATTTGGCGGGACCCAGACCGGCGTGCTGGCAGAAGTTCTGCTGATCGGCCCTGAGCAACTGGCGCAAGCCCTGAAAGCCCTGCAGTAATTCCTGCGCCAGATCCACGGCGCTTTTGCCGCGCATGCCGGTGCGCAGGAAAATCGCCAGCAGTTCGGCGTCGCTGAGGGATTGACTGCCCTTGCTGAGCAGTTTTTCACGGGGCCGTTGATCCTGCGGCCAGTCGGTAATTGCCATAAGCGGATTCCTTTCTGCAATTGAGTATAAAACTTTATTGGCAACTGTCCGTCTGCCGTATGCTATGCCAGTTTACGCGGCAACACTTTAATTTGCCAATCGGACGCACTCGGCTGCATCAATATCATACTGGGGCCACTGCCAGTTTCTGCTAAAATGCGGGCATGACATCATCCTCAACGGTTTCACTGCACAATAAGAACATCCTGCTCGGCGTATGCGGTGGCATTGCTGCCTATAAAAGCGCCGAGCTGTTACGCCGTCTGCAGGATGACGGGGCCAGTGTGCGCGTGGTAATGACGGCTGCAGCCTGCGAATTTATGACCCCACTCACCTTTCAGGCGCTGTCGGGTCACCCGGTGTACACCGAGTTACTTGATGCGGAAGCCGAGTCGGGCATGGGACATATCGAGCTGGCGCGCTGGGCAGACCTGATTCTGATCGCACCGGCCACCGCCAACACCCTGTCACGTCTGGCCCAGGGCCGCGCCGATGATCTGCTCAGTGCCATCTGCCTTGCCAGCCAGAGCCCGCTGGCGATTGCACCCGCAATGAACCATGTAATGTGGTCGTCGGCCAGCACCCAGCAGAATCTGCAACAACTAATTACACGGGGCGTACATGTGTTTGGTCCGGCATCCGGCCATCAGGCCTGCGGCGAAAGTGGTGAAGGCCGTATGCTGGAAGCCGAGCAACTGCTGCAGGCCAGTGCGCAACTGTTCAGTCCGGGCAAACTGCAGGGCGTCAAACTGATGATTACCGCCGGGCCTACCTTCGAGCCGATTGATCCGGTGCGCTACATTGGTAACCGCAGTTCCGGCAAGATGGGCTTTGCCCTGGCTGAAGCCGCGGTTGAACAGGGCGCACAGGTCAACCTGATTGCCGGGCCGGTGCAACTGGCAACGCCAGCGCATGTGACACGCATTGACGTGCAAACCGCACAGCAAATGTACCACGCGGTGATGCAGCAGATTGAGCAGCAGGCTATTTTTATTGCCACGGCGGCGGTGGCTGATTACCGTCCGGCGGATGTGCAGACTGATAAAATAAAAAAATCGGCGCAATCATTTGAACTTAAACTGCAACGCAACCCGGATATACTGGCCAGCGTGGCAGCACTGAACAATCCGCCATTCACTCTCGGCTTTGCCGCAGAAACCCACAACGAAGCGGACTATGCGATTGGCAAGCTACAACATAAAAAGCTCAGTATGATTGCCGCCAATAAGGTAGCATACGACAGCACCAGCAGTGACGCGCAACAGGACAGCGGCTTTAGCAGCGACTACAATGCGTTACAGGTTTTCTGGCAGAGCGGACCGAATGACATTGCGCAACAGACCTTCCCCCGAGCGCGCAAAACACAGCTGGCTCGCCAGCTACTCGATTTACTCGCAACCCATTATCAAAACACAACAATATGAAAACACTGCAATTAAAAATTCTCGATTCACGCATTGGCAACAGCATTCCATTACCCGAATACGCAACCCCGGGTTCTGCCGGCATGGATCTACGTGCCTGCATTGAATCGCCGCTGACCCTCAAACCCGGCGACACCGAGCTGATTCCCACCGGCCTTGCAATTCACATCAGTGACCCCGGCTATGCCGCGACCATTCTGCCCCGCTCCGGCCTGGGGCATAAACACGGCATTGTGCTGGGTAATCTGGTGGGCCTGATTGATTCCGATTATCAGGGGCCGTTATTTGTCTCCTGCTGGAACCGCGGCAACACTGAGTTCACTATAGAAGTCGGTGATCGCATTGCCCAGCTGGTGGTTCTGCCGGTGGCACAGGTCAGTTTTGAAACCGTGACTGAATTTTCAGACAGTGATCGTGGTGAAGGTGGCTTCGGACACTCCGGCCACAAATAATTATTACAGGAATTTCTATGGGCACAGTAAACCCGGCAATTTTCAGAATGTATGACATTCGCGGCGTGGTCGCCACCGATCTCACCACCGACACGGTGCGACTGATTGGTCAGGCATTTGCAACCGAGTGTTTAAAACAGAATGTAAACAGCGTGGCCATTGGTCGCGATGGACGACTGCACAGTAAAAAATTATCCGTGGCGCTCACCGACGGTTTAAATGCCGGCGGCTGTGACGTAATTGATGTAGGCATGGTACCCACACCGGTTTTATATTTTGCCACTCACCATTTAAAAACCGGCACCGGCATTATGGTCACCGGCAGTCACAACCCGCCGGAATACAACGGCCTGAAAATGTCGATGGCGGGTAAAACCCTGTACGGTGATGACATCACCCACCTGTACCGGCTGATTGATAACAACCTGCTGAACCAGAGCAGTGGCAGTTACCGCCAGGTCGAATTACTCGACACCTACAAAGAACGCATTGTCTCCGATGTAAAACTGCAACGACCAATGAAAATTGCTATCGACTGCGGCAATGGTGTGGCCGGTGTGATTGCTGCGGATTTGTTCAGACAGCTGGGCTGCGAAGTCACCGAACTCTATTGCGATGTAGACGGCAACTTCCCCAACCATCACCCGGACCCCAGCAAGCTGGAAAACCTGCAGGATGTCTGTGCCGCGATTAAAGAACATCAGCTGGACCTGGGACTGGCCTTTGATGGCGACGGCGACCGGGTGGGCGTGATTGATGACCAGCAGAAAGTGATCTGGGCAGATCGGCAGATGATTTTATATGCCGAAGATGTATTATCGCGCAATCCCGGTGCGCAGATTATTTACGATATCAAATCCAGTTATCATCTGGGCAAGGCTATCGAAAACATGGGTGGCGAACCACTGATGTGGAAAACCGGCCATTCACTGATCAAGGCCAAGATGAAAGAAACCGGCGCACTGCTGGCGGGCGAAATGTCCGGGCATATTTTCTTCAAGGAACGCTGGTACGGCTTTGATGACGGACTGTACAGTGCCGCGCGCATGCTGGAAATACTCAGCAAAAAACCACAGCGCAGCTCGGAAGTATTTGCCCAGCTACCGGACAGTTTTAACACCCCGGAGATTCAGGTGAACTTTGCTGAAGGTGAACATTATAAATTCATGGAAAAATTTAAAAGCACCGCCGATTTCGGCGATGCGGATATTTCCACCATCGACGGCATGCGCGTCACCTGGGACAAGGGCTGGGGACTGATTCGTCCGTCCAACACCACGCCCTGTCTGGTACTGCGTTTTGAAGCCGATGATGAACAAACCCTGCAACAGGTACAGGCCAGCTTTCGTCAGCAGATGCTCGCCACTGACAGCAGCATTCAATTAACTTTTTAATTAAAGCTCACTATGGATAACACTAAAGCCAGTAATGTCGTCAGCGTTTTATCGGAAGCGCTACCCTATATACAGAAACTTAACGGCAAAACCATCGTTATAAAATACGGCGGTAATGCGATGACCGATCACGATTTAAAAATCGGTTTTGCCCGCGACATCGTATTACTCAAGCAGGTGGGTATTAACCCGGTGGTGGTGCATGGTGGTGGCCCGCAGATTGCACAGCTGCTGGAACGGGTGGGCAAGGAATCGAAATTCATCCAGGGCATGCGCGTCACCGACACCGAAACCATGGACATAGTCGAAATGGTACTCGGCGGCCTGGTGAATAAAAGCATTGTCACCATGATCAATCAACAGGGTGGTCGCGCAGTTGGTTTAACCGGCAAGGACGGCAGCCTGATTCGCGCGAAGAAAATGCAGATGTCGATTGATTCCGATAGCAACACATCGGAAATTATCGACCTGGGACATGTGGGTGAAGTGCACACCATCGATCCCACGGTGGTGTCGATGCTGGACGACGATCACTTTATTCCGGTGATTGCCCCCATCGGTGTGGGCGACGATGGTCAGTCCTATAATATCAATGCGGATCTGGTCGCCGGTAAACTGGCTACCGTACTGGGTGCGGAAAAACTGCTGTTACTGACCAACACGGTGGGTATTCTGGATAAGCAGGGTAAACTGCTCACCGGCCTGAATGCTCGACAGGTGGATGATTATATTGCCGATGGCACCATCTATGGCGGCATGCTACCCAAGGTTAACTGTGCACTGGATGCGGTCAAGTCCGGTGTTAAAACCTCGCACATTATCGACGGCCGCGTACCCCATGCGGTGTTGCTGGAGCTGTTAACCGATGAAGGTGTGGGTACACTGCTTAAGGGTTAAAAGCAGTCCATCGTCTTTAGTCATTGGTCGTTAGTCGGTTCTGTGATTTTGACTAATGACTAACGACAAATGACTTTTTACGTAGGGTGGATCAAGCGGCAGCGGATCCACCAGCCTAATTCAGAATTTACCTACACAATAAAAAATTATCTTCTCGTTCCCATGCTCCCGCGTGGGAACAAGCTCAGTTCTGAATTACTATTTATCTTCACGATATTCTGAACTGTGCTGTTTCGCCTTTCTGGCGACTCACTTCTTTTTCTACAGCAAAAAAGAAGTAAGCAAGAAAATGCCGTTCCCGGTCACTTGCCCGCAAAAAGCGCGGGTACCCGAAAATGCTATGAAACGGTATTTGGCTTTGGATAAGTTTATTGATTGAATTATCTTCGTTGCCGGGTCGTGCTGGAGTGCCATCCCGGCACATCAGCACTAAAAATCACATCCCTGTGATTTTTCCCCTGCGTAGAAAGCATTTTCGGCAAATGACAGGGAAGGTTGTCGCAACCCCATCAGTTTGATAATTAATTCGACCGTTCAGTTTGGAGCTGTTTCCCCTTCGCATAAGCTGATGAGCGAGTGATTTTTGTGGAAGCTTTCTGCGAGGATGTTTGAGCGAATCATGCTGTTTATGATTCGTGAGTCCCGCAGCAGCCACAAAAATCAGGCGTGAAGAAGGCACTTTTATTTTTGCTGTTTAAAAATAAAAGCTTGTGTGCCGGGGCGGCGCTTTCTTGCTTACTTCTTTGGCGCTGTTGGAACTAAAACGCCTGGAGCGTTTTAGAACAGGCTTTGCCTGGCCCGAAGGGTGAAAGCCAGGGACGGCTTTCATAAAGAAGTCAGTCGCCAGAAAGGCGAAACAATCCAGACAATTTTATTGTGAAAGTATTTTTTGAATTTAAAGTTGATTTACACAGAATCAGGTGGATCCACTACCGCTTGATCCACCCTACGCAGAAGATATTACCCGGCGTTGCGGGTTTACTTATTCGCCAGGTCTTTATCAATCAGCGCCAGTGACAGCTCTTCCAGCGCACGCTCGAAACCGGGCTTTTCCATCAGTACGCGATTGCAGCAGGCTTCGGCTTCTACAAAATTACCCTCACCTCGATACAGACGCGACATACCGATTAAGGCAAAGGCATCGAAGCCCAGCGCCAGACTGCGTTCGTAATAGTCGCGGGCTCTGGCTTCATCGCCTTTCTGCAGCCAGGCATCACCCAGTCGGCTGAGAATATTCTGGTTATTCGGCTCACGCTCCAGAATGCGCCCCCAGAGTTCGATTGCCTCATCGATATTCCCCGCGCCACGCTGGCAGTTACCCAGGCCATACAGTGCATAGGCATTGTCCGGTTCCAGCTCGGTGGCCTTACGGTAATATTTTTCTGCATTGGCATAGTCACTGCGACGCTGGTAGATATTGCCCACCATGGTGAGTACCGCCACATAGTTTTCGTCCAGTGCCAGCAGCCGTTCGAAGTAACCCAGCGCCTTGTCGTCATCACGGTTTTTGTAATACAGGTTACCCAGCCCCATCAGCGCATAACGGTCGCGCGGCTGGATGTTGATCGACTCCAGATAGAGTTCTTCTGCCTTGTCGATATTGTCGAGACTTTTATAGGCATCCGCCAGACGCACCATCACATGCACATCACCGCGATTGATTTGCAGATAGCGACCCCAGAACTCGATGCTCTTTTCCGGTTCACGCATGCCGCGGAAACAGTCGCCGATGCCGCGCAGGGCAAACACATTGGACTCATCGGTTTCCAGCAGACGGGTATAGTAGCTAATCGATTTTCTGAAATTATTACGCAGGCGGAACAGGTCACCCAGACCGACCAGCACATAACTGTTGGTGGGTTCCAGTTCGAGTGCCTGTAAAAATACTTTTTCGGCATCGTCATAACGACGCTGCTTCAGCAGTTTTTTGCCGGTTTTGGACAGGTTCAGTACTTCAATATTAGTTTGTTGCACGTTTGTTCTCTTAGCTTCTTTTATCGATTTGCATAGCCTGTGTCATTTCAGATGCGCCAGTAAGGTAACCCAGTGCGGCAATATCGGCCTGCTCAAGCTTTCTGTGCAGCCGCATGATAAAAAACGGGGGGCTGTCCAGTTTACCCGCTCTTGCAGACAAAAACACCCACCAAATGAGTGGCGGGTGCTGCCCAGGGTGCCTCTGAATAATGATGACATATCTCTGGCTTACAGGTGTGTTCGCAATCAAGGCAGTGTTTTGAAAGCAGGCCCGTGTTTAATAGGCATGGGCCTGGTGAAAAACGCTAACGCAGAGTGCGGACACACCTGTAAGCCCCGAAGGGCGAGGCCTGAAGCGCACATCTACGGTGTTGTGCTGCTTGTAAAGGCCAATGTATAAATTAAGCCATTCACTGCGAAACGCATGTAGCTGCACGCTTCAGATCTCGCAGAGACATATCAGCATTGTTCCGAAGCACCCTGGTATGGCTTATCAGGCAGCTACATGCTTAGCAACCTGACACTTATTGCAATTGCTTGATGCCGTTAACCAGCTCACCCACTGCTTTCTGGCCATCGCCATACAGCATGCGGGTGTTGTCTGCATAGAACAGGTGGTTTTCAATGCCGGAGAAACCGGCACCACGACCACGCTTGATCACAATACAGTTTTTCGCCAGGTCTGCATCGAGAATCGGCATGCCGTAAATCGGGCTGTCCGGGTTGGTACGCGCCACCGGGTTGACCACGTCATTGGCACCGATCACCAGCGCCACATCGGCGGTGGGGAATTCCGGATTAACTTCGTCCAGATCCAGAATCTTGTCATATTCGATGCCCGCTTCCGCCAGCAATACATTCATATGGCCGGGCATACGGCCCGCCACCGGGTGAATCGCGAACTTTACCTTGACGCCGCGTTTTTCCAGCAACTTGGTCAGTTCAGCCACCTTATGCTGTGCCTGCGCCACCGCCATGCCGTAGCCAGGCACAATAATCACTTTTTCGGCATAGGCCATCATAATCGCCGCGTCCGTACCCTGAATTTCCTTCATGCTGCCTTCAACGGTGTCTTCCGCGCCGGCGCCGGCATCGGCACCAAAGCTGGCAAACAGGATATTGCTGATCGGACGGTTCATTGCCCTGGCCATTAACTGGGTTAACAGCGTACCCGCAGAACCCACCACGGTACCGGCAATAATCATCGCCGCGTTGCCCAGCACAAAGCCTTCGAAAGCCACCGCCAGTCCAGTCAATGCGTTAAACAGTGAAATCACCACCGGCATGTCCGCACCACCGATAGGCGTGGTAAACAGCACGCCGAAAATCAGTGCCATCACAAAGAAGGCCAGCACCAGCTCGATGCTCACATCACCGGTAAAGGCAATCATGCCACCGGCAATCAGCGTGGCCACAAACAGCGCCAGATTCACCACCATATGCAACGGCAGACGGAAGGTTTTATTCATAAGGCCCTGCAGTTTGGCAAAGGCAATCGCCGAACCGGAGAAGGACACTGCACCGATCAGTGCACCCAGCACCGCCAGCACCTGTACCGTGGTATCCAGCTCATGGTGACCACCGGCCATTTTGACCAGCTCCACACCGGCGATGGCCGCCGCGGCACCACCACCCATGCCGTTGTAGATGGCAATCATCTGCGGCATATCGGTCATCTGTACGCGCTTGGCAGTCACATAGGCAATCGCCGAGCCCACTGCAATCGCGGTGATAATCAGGGTGATATTGCTGCCATGATCCAGCACACCCGGCTCGAGGAAGGCAAACAGCGAGGCCGCAATCATGCCGATGCCCGCCCAGACAATACCGCCACGGGCGGTAACCGGCGAGCTCATTTTCTTCAGGCCGAGAATAAACAGCACCGCAACCACAAAGTAGACGACCTGCACCAGGGTGTTCATACTAAAAAACATATCCATTACGCTGCGTCCTTCTTGTCACTGGTTTTAAACATCTCCAGCATGCGTACGGTCGCCACATAACCACCCACGGCGTTACCCGCCGCCAGTACCACCGCGATAAAGCCAATCGCCTGTTCCAGCGTGGTTTCAGCGTGACCCAGCACAACAATCGCACCCACCAGCACAATGCCGTGGATAAAGTTGGAGCCTGACATCATCGGCGTGTGCAGAATCACCGGTACCCGGCTGATTACCTCGTACCCTGTAAATGCCGAGAGCATAAATATATAAAGCGCTATAAAGCCTTCAATCGCCATGATTACGCTCCTCCTGTTGCGGGTTTGTAACGTTCGGATTTAATTTCACCGTCGTGGGTCAGCGCGGTATTTTTGATCACCTCGTCGTCCCAGTCCAGTGCCAGCTCACCCTCCTTGATAAAGGGCGAAAGCAGATTAAACAGATTTTTCGCATACATTTCAGTCGCATGAATCGGCACCTGGCTGGGCACATTCAGCGGGCCGTGGATCACTACCCGGCCTTCAAAGTCCACGGTTTCACCTGGCTGGGTCAACTCGCAGTTACCGCCGCCTTCCGAGGCCAGGTCAATAATCACTGCGCCCACCTTCATCCGCGCAACCACCTCGGCGCTGATAATCTTCGGTGACGGACGCCCCGGAATCGCCGCGGTGGTCACTACCACATCCGACATGGCAATGTGCTTGTCCAGCACTTTCTGCTGTTGCTGCTTTTCTTCCTCGGTGAGTTCACGGGCATAACCGCCTTCACCCTCGGCGCTGACGCCGGTATCGACAAACTTCGCACCCAGCGACTCACACTGCTCTTTGGTGGCTCCACGCACATCGTAAGCTTCAACCACCGCGCCCAGACGCTTGGCGGTGGCAATCGCCTGCAGCCCCGCCACACCCGCACCAATCACCAGTACTCTGGCCGGACGAATGGTGCCCGCCGCCGTGGTTAACATGGGGAAGAATACCGCGGCGCGGTCCGCACCCATCAGCACACCCTTGTAACCGGCAATCGACGCCTGCGAGGAAAGCGCGTCCATTGACTGGGCACGGGTAATGCGCGGCACCAGCTCCATTGCCAGGCTGGTGATTTTCTTCTCACACATGCGCTGCATCAGTTCCTGATTGCGGTGCGGCGCCATAAAGCTGACAACTACACAGCCGTCCTGCATCATATTCAGTTCATCCAGCGTGGGCGGCTGAACCTTGAAGATCACATCGGCGTCTTTATACAGCGCTTCAGCGCTGTCGATCAGGGTCACACCTTCGTATTGTTCATCAGAGAACAGGGCTGATGCCGCGGCACCTTTCTGCATGCGCACATCCACACCCAGTTCATTGAGTTTTTTTGCAACAACCGGATCCAGCCCGATACGGCGCTCACCCGCTGCAATTTCATTTGGTACTGCCAGACGTATTGGCATTGTTTAACTCCTGCTTGATGCAGACTGCCACGCTAGTTTCTGTGTGGCAGTGTTTATGGTTGGCTTCCGGTTTTTTATTCTTTTAGACTGTAGCGCAAACTTCCGGACAGATTGGATCAATGCAGTGTATTCTAATCAGATGAATAAGTATTTTATTCATACACTTTTTCCGGAAATAGCCGCGACGGCCAAAACCATGAAAGCTTACAGAAAAACCTTGTACGGTCGAAAATTAGCGGGCTATTATACAGACAGAATTCCGCAGCATGAATGCCAAACGCATTAAAATTGCACTCAATTTCCACAAATTTCACCTTAAGCAAGCCACAATCAAATGCCCAGCTATCTAAATCAAACCAATTATGCCCATGGATCAAAAGAACGCCTCGGCGTTTTACTGGTCAACCTCGGCTCCCCCGATGCACCAACCCCACGGGCAGTACGCCGCTATCTGGCGGAGTTTCTATGGGACCCGCGGGTGATCGAAATAGCGCGCCCGTTGTGGTGGCTGATTCTGCACGGGGTGATTCTGCGCTTCCGTCCGCGCAAAACCGCCGCCATGTACCAGAAAGTCTGGACCGATGAAGGCTCGCCACTGATTGCCACCTCGCGCAAGCAGGCGCAGGCGGTGGAAAAGAAGCTGAAAGACAAGATTCGCGGCAATGTGCTGGTAGACGTCGCGATGCGCTATGGCAATCCGTCGATCCGCGATGGCCTGCGCGGGCTGCGCGATGCGGGCGCCCGACGCGTGCTGATTCTACCCATGTACCCGCAGTACTCCGCCACCACCACCGCTTCGGTATTCGATGCGGTCTCCGAAGAGCTGCAACACTGGCGCTGGCTGCCGGATATGCGTTTTATCAACAACTACCATGATCAGCCCGCCTATATCGACGCGCTGGCCAAAAGCATTCTGAATCACTGGTCGAACCGCGGCAGAAAGCCGGAGATGCTGGTGTTTTCCTTCCACGGCATCCCCAAACGCTACCTGCACAATGGCGACCCCTACTTCTGCCACTGCCAGAAAACCGCTCGCCTGGTAGCGGAGAAGCTGCTGCTCAAGGACAGCAAGTGGAAGGTGACCTTCCAGTCGCGGGTGGGGCGCGAGGAATGGCTGCAACCCTACACCGACATCACCATGAAACAGCTGGCGCATCAGGGGGTTAAATCGGTGGATGTGGTCTGCCCCGGCTTTTCCGCCGACTGCCTGGAAACCATTGAAGAAATCGATATGGAAAACCGCGAGATCTTTCTCGAGCGCGGCGGCGAAGACTTTGACTACATTCCCTGCCTCAATGACAGCGAGGTGCACATCAATGCACTGTGCGAGCTGATTGTGCAGCACAGCTTCGGCTGGCCGGAAACCATGCCCGACTGGGATGCCGGACTGCAGGCAGTGGCTGCCGGAAAAACCCGTGAACGCGCGGTGAAAATGGGGTCGAACCAATAAGCCGGCAGGCCGCACAGCACGAAACCGATAAACCACTGCTGGCAGTGAGTCGCTGCATTCTGGGAGAGCGGGTACGCTATGATGGTGAAATTAAGCATTATCCCGAGCTGAATCAGTGGCTGGCGCAGCACTGCCACAGCCTGGCGGTGTGCCCGGAAGTCGAATTGGGGCTGAGCGTACCGCGCCCGCCATTGCAGCTTGTGCAGGCCGCCAATGGCATCCAGATGCGCGGCCGGGAAGATAACCGCCTCAATGTCACCGCCGCGATGCAGCAGTTCTGCCAGCAGCGCCCGCCACAACTGGGCGCAATTCATGGCTATATTTTCAAAAGCCGTTCACCCAGTTGCGGCATTGCGGATATTCCGCTATTTAACCCGCAGGGCGAGGTCATCGGCCAGGATCGCGGCCTGTTTGTCAGTGCCATGCTTCAGTATTACCCGGCGCTGCCGATAAGTGATGAACAGAGCCTCGACAATCACCGCGCCTTTATGGATTTTCTGCAACAGGTCAGAGATTACCGTCAACAGTTATGAAACATACCCGCCCCTACACGCTGCTGCTCGCACTGCTGCTGTCTACCAGCCTGCAGGCTGGCCCGCGGGAAGACGGCCTGCAGGCCTTCAAGCAGGGCGACTACCAGCGGGCACTGCAATTGTGGGTGCCGCTGGCGCAGGCCGGTGACCGGGAGATCCAGTACAACCTTGGCGTCATGTACAGCGAAGGCCGCGGCGTGGAAGCCGATCGTGAAAAGGCGGTTCACTGGCTACGCGAAGCTGCCGAACAGAATGACGCCGATGCCCAGTTTCGTCTGGGAAAACTGTTTCTGCAGGGCGAGCTGGTGGAACAGGATCTGCCACTGGCGGAACAATGGATTCGTCGTGCTGCGGAAAATGATCATGCCACCGCCTGCTACTATCTGGCGCAGTTCTATGTCCATGGCAAGGTGGTACCACAGGCAGACGACATCGCACTGCGCTGGTATTACTGCGGCGCCGAACTGGGCAGCGTGTCCGCACAGTATAATCTGGGCTATATCCACGAGCATGGGCTGGGGGTAGAAAAAAGCCTGCCGGAGGCGTTTCGCTGGTACGAAAAAGCCGCCCGCGCCGGTGCCGCCGATGCCCAAGCCAACCTGGGGCGACTCTATTACAGTGGCCAGGGCACCCGCAAGAACCTGGTGATGGCCTATGCCTGGTTTACTCTGGCAGCGGAACAGGCCCTGCCAGAAGCCGACAAAAATGCCCGCTTCACCTTCCGCCAGCTGAGCGAGGATAAGCAACAGCAGGCGATCGAACAGTTACAGGCACTGCGTTCATCATTGCAATAAGCGCTGATTGCCGAATTTTCGAAAATATTTCACGTAGGGTGTGATCAAGCGAAGCGGATCCACCGTTGTAAAAAAGTCATTTGTTGTTAGTCCTTCGTCATTGGTCAAACGCACAAAACCGATTAACAACCTACGACGCTTATCTGCACGATAAAATTGTCTGGGTTGTTTCGCCTTTCTGGCGACTCACTTCTTTATGAAAGCCGTCCCTGGCTTTCACCCTTCGGGCCAGGCAAAGCCTGTTCTAAAACGCTCCAGGCGTTTTAGTTCCAACAGCGCCAAAGAAGTAAGCAAGAAAGCGCCGCCCCGGCACACAAGCTTTTATTTTTAAACAGCAAAAATAAAAGTCCCTTCTTCACTCCCAATTTTTGTGGCTGCTGCGGAACTCACGAATCATAAACAGCATGATTCGCTCAGACATCCTCGCAGAACGCCCCACAAAAATCACTCGCTCATCAGCTTGTGAGAGGGGGAATATTCGTAGCCCCAATTTCATAATGCTTTTAAATGAACTGGCTTTCGTCAGTGCCATGCCAGATAGACTCGACAATGCAGCTGGGCGTGTCACCCTTTCCCTGTCACTTGCCGAAAATGCTTTATACAAAGGGGCAAAATTACAGGGACGTAATTTTGAGTGATGATAAGCCTGGACGGCGCATCAGCACGACCCGGAAACGAAGACAATCCCATCAATAAACTTATCTACAGTAAAAACCTTTCACATAGTATTTTCGGGAACCCGCTGCTTTTTGCGGGCAAGTGACCGGGAACGGCACTCTTTTGCTTACTTTTCTGTTGCTGCAGACAGAAAAGTGAGTCGCCATAAAGGCGAAACAACCCAGACAATTTTATCGTGCAGGTAAATTAATGAATTCAAATTGATTTGCACGAAATGCTTTTCAGTCAGGGCATAGTGCATAAAGTTCGGTGGATCCGCTTCGCTTGATACCACCCTGGAACGTCGCTCGTCTTTGGTCATTTGTCATTGGTCGACTAAAGACGAACGACCAAAGACTAATAACCGCTTCCCTGCCTCTCGCGGAATACCGTACTTCCTGTACATAACCGCTACCGGCGTCCTGCCTCTCGCGGAATACCGCACGTCCTGTACATAACCGCTACCGGCGTCCTGCCTCTCGCGGAATACCGCACGTCCTGCACATAACCGCTACCGGCGTCCTGCCTCTCGCGGAATACCGCACGTCCTGTGCATAAAAAAGCCCCGTATCCGGAGACACGGGGCTTTTATTAAAATATCGGCTCAACGGCAATTAGCCCTTTGAATGATACTCTTCTACTTTCTTCACTTCATTGGCAGAACCCAGTACAACCGGCACACGCTGGTGCAGGCCAGTCGCCTCAACTTCCATAATGCGGCCTATCGCTGTAGATGCCATGCCACCCGCCTGTTCGATAATAAAGCCCATTGGGTTGGCTTCGTACATCAGGCGCAGTTTACCGGCCTTGGACGGATCACGGTTGTCGTAGGGGTACATAAAGATACCACCACGAATCAGGATACGGTAAACCTCAGCCACCATAGACGCTACCCAGCGCATATTGTAACGCTTGCCCAGCGGGCCATCTTCACCCATCTGGCAGTCTTCGATGTACTGCTTCATTGGCTCATCCCAGAAACGACGGTTGGCCATATTGATCGCGTATTCGGTGGTGTCTTCTGGAATTTTCACGCCTTCAGTGGTTAATACGAACTCACCGATTGAGTTGTCCAGGGTGAACATGTTTACGCCCTGGCCAGTCGTTAAAACCAGCACAGTAGATGGACCGTATACCACGAAACCAGCCGCTTTCTGTTGATCACCGTTCTGCAGGTAGTCTTCCAGCTTGGGGGCCGCCTTACAACCCATGGGTGCTTTCAGTATCGAGAAAATGGTGCCCACGGAGATGTTGACGTCGATATTGGACGAGCCGTCCAGCGGATCGAACATCAGCAGGTACTCGCCGCGCTCCTTGGCAGGCACGTCGATGGGATCATCCACTTCTTCAGAACCCATACCGGCGACCAGGCCGCTCAGTGCCAGGTGGTCAGCCATGATATCGTTGGTGATAATATCCAGCTCTTTCTGTGTTTCGCCCTGAACATTCTCGGAACCTGCCACACCCAGCACGCCGGACAGCTCGCCGCGGCTAACCGTGGCAGCAATTTCCTTACAGGTGATGCTGACTTCGTGAATCAGTTCGATCAGGTCATAAGGCAGATCAACACCTGCACGTTTTTCGTGCAGCAGAAACTGCTTTAACTTCATACCAGTTGTCATAATACGACTCCGTTATTCGTCTTCAGGCGCGACAGCACGGCCTCTTGCAGAGAATCCGTGCCCGTCCTGTGTAATCTTCAGACCAGAAAAGTCGCCCCGTAACCTACTGGGAGAAAGCTTTCGCCGGCCAACAAAAATGGGCCGGTATATTACCATATCAGAAGATTATGTATATTTAATTTTTGCCCATGCACAGGCGAACCACAGCAGTCAGCGGCTGAAAAGCGCTATTTATACCACGATAATTCAAGATAATGGAGACCCTGTCATCGCCCCGGCCAGAAAGTTGCCCAGAAAAGCCGATGCGAAGCCACGTTCAGGCCATAGCGCTTGTAGCACGGGCATTTCTTAATTAGCATGCAAGCTCTACCTAACAAGGCCCAATCATGCGCGATTTTTTTGAAAAAATACCCCTGACACTGCTCGCCGCGATTGCCATACTCATGGCACTGGCACCGTTTGTACCCGAACCCCATTTATGGCAAAAACTGAAAATGCTGTTTGCCGGCACCCTGGTCAAACCCATCGATATATTTGATCTGCTCTGGCACAGCCTGCCACTGGCGCTGTTTTTAATTAAACTGTGGTTTGTGTTAAACCCCGGCAAAAGCCGTTAACTTACGATCAAACAACCACGGACATCAGGCAGCAAACCCATGATCAAACTACGCAATTTTTTCTTTAATATCTTTATCGGCGGTGTGCTGGTACTGCTGCCGGTTATTATTATCTGGCAGATCCTGCAATGGCTGTTTACCCTGTTTGAGGAAAGCAGTCGCCCGCTCACCTTCTACCTCGCCGCCGAGTTCTCGCTCAACCAGACACTGGCGCTGGCCACCAGCCTGGTGCTGGTGTTTATCCTGTTCTCAATCATCGGCATGATTGTGCGCACGCAGATCGGTAACAACCTGTTCCAGATCACCGAACGTATTTTGCTATTTAAAATTCCCGGCTACAAAACCGTAAAGGAAATCACTGATCAGATCAGCGGCAAACAGAAAGGCCTGTTTCGCAAGGTGGCATTAATCACGGTTGGCAATACCGGTGTCTCCGCCACCGGCTTTGTTACCGATGAAATTGACGAACAGCATTCTACGGTGTTTATTCCCTGTGGCCCCAACCCCACCACCGGCTTTATTCTGCATGTCAACAATAAAGACATCACTGTGCTTGATGTATCGGTGGAAAGCGCGATGAAAACCGTTATATCCTGTGGCTCCGGCTCGGCTAAATTTATTTTTGAACAGCAAATGCAGGCGACTGAAATCAAAGTAAAATAAGCGCCTGCACCCTGGCGCCAGTAGAAAAATAAACAACAGGCACAGCAATACATTACCCGGCGTGCCTGTTAACACTTCAGTCATTGTTTTACTGAAGTATCTACCCGAAACCAGGCAATAAAAGGAGCGTTCAATATGCTAGTCACTCCATCACTACTCAAAACCACCAGGGCACAATCATTCATTCAAAAATGACTAAACCAGCCCCGGTATTGGTCTACTACGACTCGCGCATGCTCGGTCACCATCCTCACGACTGGGATCCTGGCCATCAGGAATGGACCGACGATGTCAAGGCCATGATTGCGCTGCAATTTCCAGACAAAAATCTGGATATCTACCACCATCCTGAGCGCCCGGAGCGCCTGACCACGATCGTCGACCGGCTGTTTCTCGAACCCATCGAAGGCGTGCGCTGGATGCAGCCGGTCGCCGCCAGTGAGTCGCAGCTTGGGCAGGCACATGGTGCGGCCTATGTGAGTTACATTCAGTCGCTGGACGGCCTGTCCGGCTGGCTGGCCAGAGACACGACCGCGGTATCACCGGGCAGTGTAACGGCGGCCCGCCTGGCCGCGGGTTCGGGAATTAGCGCCATTAACGCAATAGCGTCCGGCCAGGCGCGGCGTGCGTTCTGTATCGTACGTCCACCGGGTCATCATGCGCTGGGCGATCGCGCCATGGGATTTTGTCTATACAACAATATGGCGGTAACCGCTGCTCACGCACGCACAGCGCTCGGCGATGCGCGGGTGATGATCTGGGACTGGGACATGCATCACGGCAACGGCACCCAGGCTATTTTCTATTCTGATCCTGACGTGCTGGTGGTGGATAGCCATTGCACAGCGCCCTTCTACCCGGGCACCGGACTGCTGGCTGAAACCGGCGCAGGCGCGGGCGAGGGTTACAATCTCAACGTGCCCCTGCCCAGAGGTAGCGGTAATGCGGCACTACTGGCTGTATTCGAACAGGTGGTGGGTCCTGCCGCACGAGCGTTCCGTCCTGACATTCTGCTGATTTCCTGCGGCTTTGATTGTCACCACCTGGACATGACCTGCGCCATGGATGAGACGGGTTTTGCGGTAATTACTCAGCGCATGTGTGATCTGGCCGATGAGCTCTGTGACGGCCGCCTGGTATTACTGCTTGAAGGCGGCTACAACGCGCAGGCACTGGCCGACAGCGCGCACGCCGTGGTCAGCACACTGGCAGGGAATACCGTCACCGCGATGAATGTATTAGCGCTAGATGAGGGCTGCGCTGCGGTGACGGAGGCTGCACTGTTCCATGCTGATACCATCGCCTTGCAGGGACGTCGCTGGATGCCCTGACACATACCTGGCACAGAGTAAAACATAGTTAAATATGATGAATCAGTTTTTTATTTTACTCTGATCATGGATGCTGCTAAGCATTGTTACTGAATATCCAACCCAGCAGGAGATCCAGATGAAACCCAGACATCACGGCTTGTTAGTCGGCATTGAACGAGCAGACGATCTTTTTTTCTCTCTTTAAAGGCACAGGGAAAACTTACTCACGAAGATTATGAAACAATAACCCCAATGATTGATTCTGCACTGGCAAAAGTTAAAGCCCCTAAAGTAAAAGTACTGATCGATGGCACCGAACTGGAAGACTGGGAACCCAGGGCCGCATGGGATGACTTTAAGCTGGGTCTAAAACATGGCAATGAGTTTGTAAAAATTGCAATCTATGGCAATAACGCTGGCAGGACATGGCGGCAGAAACTGGTTCATGGTTTATATTCGGTGAAATAAAATATTTTGAGAACGAAGATGCCGCTCTGGAATGGCTGAATGATTAAAGTGTTTTATCTACAGCGTTGACGCCATTGTCAGCGCTGCAGTTAAAGAGACCAGCAAAAAATACGCATGACTATCATCATTAATCACCACCGCTGTCTGCCATTCGTGATAAGCGACAATAAACCGGGCAATAAACAAGGGACCCCATGAACAAATCAAACAGCCTGCTAACAGTTTGTAGTATTACGCTTCTCTGCCTGTCCTGCTCTGCACCAGTGACAAACAAACCTGAAATAAACGAATCTGAAACATCGCAAAAAGACAGTCACATTTTTACACAGTGCAAAGAACCCAGGCCTGAAATTTGCACCCGTGAGTATAATCCGGTGTGCGCCACGCTTAACACAGGCAGCGAAGAGAAAACCTACGCCACCGGCTGCACGGCTTGTGCAGACCCAGGGGCAATAAAATACAGACAGGGGCCATGTGAGCAATAAAAAGACTCACCAGAAAAAATAAATACAGCCAGCCGACCCATTGATTGGCAAGCTACGCGATACTGTCCGCTCAAGAACACTGAATGCCAACAGCCACAGCCTGTTCAAATTAACTGGTTTTCCCACAACTCATACGGGCGCTCTATGCTTTCAATCAGCTGGCCAATGCTGAACACCCGCACCATTTCAACAATTTTCATCCCGTCGATATAGGCCATCACCACTGGCAGACTGAAGATGCTGTGTTGCGCGCAGATTTCGGGGGATTTTTCGCAGTCCACGTAAACTGCCTGCATCTCGGCAAACTGCTGTTCAATAATCGACGTCAGCTGCGGCCGCAGGCTCTGGCAAACTGAACAATGCTCACCGCCAAACAGTATAAACAACGCACCCTGCGATTTTAAGCTGTTCAACTGATCGAGTTCGGTTATGGTTCGCATCGACTACTCAGGGATTTTTACGGCCGCTTTTTCATTATTGCTGAAGCGCAATGGATGCCATCTTCATCGTGCTTTCAAAGGATTCTGCACCCGCAATAAATAAACCATTATGGCAGAACATGGCATCAGCAATACCGGTCACGTCTTTAAGCGCGTTATCGGATAAACCGGCCCATTGTTCAGGCAGTGACTTTCTGTTCTCGAATGAACCCGGCACAACAGGTACAGTTTGAATTCGCCACTGGCCAGTCTGCGATGGGTAAACCATATATAACGCCTCTTCCGATAAGGCGTGAACCGTTCTTTTCCACGGGATATATTTTTCCAGCACAATCACGCGTGGATCTTCTGCATTATCAATCGCTTTAGCCACAATTTCCTTCGCACTGATACCACCCTTAGCCGCGGCGATGAACCGTGTTAAAACGCGCGAGGCAAAATCAACCGCCTCATTAAAACATTCATCAAAGTGACTATCTTCCTGCCAGGTCGGGTTAAACATTCCAATCGTCTGGCTCAGGCTAATGCCTTTGGACACACCTTCGACATGCCCGCAATCAATGGCATCAATCTCTGACACCAGACCCGCATCAACTGCATTGGCCACGTCCTGATTACCCTGGCAGATGTCCAGGCCATATTTCTGCCAGATCAAACCAAACGAGGAATAGGGAATGCCGTTTTCGCGCTCACCTGCACCACCCCGCTGGTGATGATCAAAACGGCCTGTATCCGGGTCATTTTCACCGCCGACATCAACCACAATGTCTGCCCTGTTGATTAATTCTAAATCACGCGTGCGAATCAGCTTGAAGGAAGGCAATATGCTTTTCAGTGCAGCGATACTGAACACATCATCTGCATGAAAATTACCATTGTGGGTTGCTACAGTTATATCGTTCATAAATAAATCGTTCATAAATGTATGGGTCACGCCAGAGAGAGAAATGAAGCTGTCGATAGTTAAACCCTGAGGTCCTGTCACACTATGACAGGTAAAAGGCTGTGGCGCATTCTATATGAAGACAGCCGGCAAAAATAGCCAGGGGTTAACTAGCCCAGTGTTAAATAGCCAGGAGTTACTCACTGCAATAGCAGGCCACAGCGACGCAAGAGCGATTCAAGGCACATGCGGGTGCACGCGTGTCTTCAACAAGATCAACACGCTGGCACACAATAACAGCCCCTGTGCCAGTGCCATGTAAACCAGGCTGCTCGCTGTTATCGGCATTAAAAAGCCGGCCACCACGGCATTAAACGACATTTGTGCAAAGCTCTGCACCGCGGACGCCATGCCGCGGTTATGCGGGAAGCAGTCCAGCGCCTGTACGGTCAGCACCGGTATGATCAGGGTCACACCAAAGGCATACACCACCAGCGGCGCGACCACGCTGAGTAACGCGGGCGCCGACCACAGCGCATCGAGCAAATTAGCAATGAATGCCACAGCCAGCACCGCGAAGCCCAGCCTGAGAATTTTAAGCGGCGGCCAGCTGTGGGCGATGCGCCCGGACAGCCAGGAGCCCGCCATCATCCCGGCCACGGCGGGAATAAAAAACAGGCCGAAGTCACCCTCGCCCAGCCCCAGGTGATCGTAGATCAGCGCCGGTGATCCGCTGATATAGAGGAACAGGCCACCAAAGCCGAGTGATAGCGCCGCGACCAGCGTGAGGAAGCGCCCATGGCGCAGCGCGCGCAGATAGTTAGCACCCACGCTGCGCGGATGAATGGATTGACGTGCCGCCTGCGGATGGGTTTCCGGCAGCCAGCGAAACACCAGCACAACCGCAAACAGCCCGAACAGTGCCAGAAACTGGAACACCGATCGCCAGCCGAACAGTGATTCCAGCCAGCCGCCAATCACCGGTGCCAGCGCCGGTGCCGCGGCAAACACCAGCATCACATGGGACATCGCCCGCTGTGCCATGGGCCCTTCATACACATCACGCACCACCGCGCGGCCGATGACCATGCCACCGCAGGCAAACGCCCCCTGACATGCACGCCACAGCATCAGCATGGAATAACTCTCGGCCAGCGCACAACCAATCGAGGCCACAATAAACAGCGTAAGCGAAACCAGCAACGTAGGCCGCCGCCCGAAGCGATCAGACAAGGGCCCCCACAGCAGTGTGGCGGCGGCAAACGCAATCAGGTAAATACTCAGGGTCTGCGCCAGTGCCGGCAGGCCAACACTCAGCCCCTGCGCTATGGCGGGAAAAGATGGCAGGTAGGTGTCGATACTGAAAGGGCCAATCATCGAGATTAAGCCAATCACCGGTATCAGACCTTTTGGCGGCGTTACATGGCTAGTGCTCAAGACAGTCCCCAATCAATCGGCTGGCTCGTGACCCAGCTGCTAACAGGCGTCCACAAGCGTAAAAGCGAACCAAATTAACAATGAAGGCTCTGTTGGTTGATTTTTAATCCCTCCGGCACCTTTTTACTACCTTTTTACTTTAATCCCTCCGGCACCTTTTTACTTTGTTTTTCATAATCAAGCGCATGAGAGTAACCATGCCTACAATAAAAATTATCCAGAAAAACAGACCGAAAAAGGCATACCCCAGCCCATCCCCCAACCGTAACCATCATTCATGCCATTCATCATACTATTAACTCCTAATTAACTATTGGTATGGCATTGGCTATATCGGTGGTATAAATCCAGCCCGCCAGTGGCTGGCCTGTTTGTGCATGTTCACTAATCAGTGATATAGCTTCATCGGCACGTTCATCTTCACATATCAGCTCCAGTTTGACCGCTGTGATAATGCCTTCGCCAAGCTCAATGGAGTAATTTCGTTCCTTGTTATCCAGCGCCTTCAAGTTATCTGCCACATTATTGATAGAGATATTGCAGGCGCCTTTACAAAAATTGGCATTCTTCAGTGCGTGAAACACGTCTGCAACCCGGTTGCTATGAATAAACGCTTTTATTTCTTTCATGGTAAATACCTTTTAAATAATGCACTCTGCCAGCTCGACAGTGTGCATAATGGTTAGTTATTATCTGATTTGTTTCGTGTTTCCATCCACTCATAAATCACTGGAAGCAATATGAGTGTCAGCAAAGTAGATGTAATCAAGCCGCCCACGACAACAGTCGCCAGTGGTCGTTGAGTTTCAGCACCGACACCACTGGATAGCAACATCGGAATAAGACCGAGAATGGCCACACTGGCGGTCATCATCACAGGCCGAAGCCTGAGTTCCGCCCCCTTGCGCACCGCATCATGAACCGACATGCCTTTATCCTGCAGTTCATTCAGGAAACTGATCAGTACAATGCCATTGAGCATGGCGACACCGAACACCGCAATAAAGCCAATGGCAGATGGCACGGACAGATACTGACCTGTAATGAACAAACCCACCAGTCCACCGATGGTGGCAAACGGTACATTGGCGATAATTAATGTGGCATATTTTACCGAGTTAAACGCGGTATAGAGCAGTACAAAGATAAAGAAAATCGTCAACGGCACAATAAGTGCCAGCTTGTTAAGTGCACGTTGTTGATTTTCAAAAGCGCCGCCCCATTCTAGCCAGTAACCTGGCGGCATATCAAGCTGCTGTTTAATCAGTGCATTGGCGTCGCTAACAAAACTATCCACATCACGTCCGCGCACATCCATTTGAATAACGGCATAACGCTGCAACTGTTCACGACGAATAAATGAATATCCTTCGGCCACCGAAATATCCGCCACTTGTTTCAGCGGAATGATGGAGCCACCACTGGTGCGTAAAGAAATATTACGAATAGCATCAACCGACAGTTTGGCCGCGTCATCTAAACGCACGGTGATATCAAATCGCTTGATACCACGAATTAAACTGGACACCGGCTCATTGCCAATACCATTGCGTACCACGGTAAGCACCTCATCTGCGTTCATGCCATAGCGTGCCAATGCTTCACGGTTAACCTGGATACGAATCTGTGGTTTACCCAGATTGGCTTCAAGTGAAAGGTCAGCAACACCGGGGACTTTTGAAATCGTCTCCTTAATTTTCTGGCTCAACTTATCCAGTTCCGTTAAGTCTTCACCATAGAGCTTGACCGCAAGGGTCGCACGTACACCAGAAATTAATTCCTCCACGCGCATTTGAATTGGCTGGGTAAAACTAATCACCGAAGTGGGTACCGTCTTTTCCAGTTTTTCACGCATCTCGATAGCCAGATCTTCATAACTTCGATCATCTGCCCACTCGTCATGGGGCTTAAGGTCAGTGAAGATTTCCATGTAATTCACATCTGCTGTTTCACCTTTTTCTGCACGCCCAATCATGGCTATAGTGCTATTCACTTCGGGAAATTCATTTAATACTTTTTCTACATCTTTGGAAATTTGAATCGAGGTTTCAAGAGAGGTTGAAGGAATGGACACAATGCGCCACATAATCGAGCCTTCCTGTAACTGGGGCATAAATTCTTTACCCAATAAGGGGAATAGCGCCAGACTCGCCAACAATAAAACAATCGCAGAGCTCACTACTTTACGTTTATTGGCCAGCGACCAGGCCAACGCAGGTAGATAACCGCGTTTAATCCAGCTAACCAGCCAGGTGTCCTTTTCTTCTTTCGGTTTGAGAATAATTGCCGCCAATACGGGAATAATGGTCAATGTCAGCAGCAGAGAACCGGCCATCGCAAAGCTGATATTGAAAGCCATGGGTTTGAATAATTTTCCTTCCAGACCCGTCAGGCTGAAGAGTGGCAGGAACACCACAATGATAATTAAAATGGCAAAGGCGATTGGGTTAGCGACCTCTCGGGCGGCAGCCAATACAGCAGCGGTGCGATTAACTGTTTCGCCTTTTTCCCGGCGTTCGGCCATAATGCGAAAGGCGTTTTCGGTTAGCACCACCGCGCCATCCACCATCATGCCAATGCCGATAGCTAACCCTGCCAGTGACATCAGGTTGGCGCTAAGTCCCATCTCGGCCATCATAATAAAGGCGATTAACATCGCCAGAGGCAAAGCAGCAATCACTACCAGCGCCGAACGTATTTCACCCAGAAACAGGAACAGCACGATGGCCACCAGAATCGAGCCCTCTACCAGCGCATTGACTGCGGTTTTAACCGCTTTTTCTACCAGGTCTGTACGGTCGTAAATAGGCTTTACTACTATGCCTTCAGGCAAGGCCGCTTCAACCACGGCCATTTTTTCTTTTACATTATCAACCACATCCTTGGCATTTTCACCGATACGCGCTAGTGCCATACCTAGCACTACTTCTTTTCCGTCACGGGTTACCGCACCAGAACGCAACGCTGGTTGTTGTGAAATTGTTGCAACCTGTCGTAAATATACCGGCGTGCCATCTTTCACTTTAACCACGATATTTCCAATGTCAGTTTCATCTTTTAGCAGGCCTAAACCCCGTATCAGATATTGTTCTGCTCCCTGATTAATATACTGGCCACCGACCTGGCTGTTATTGGTTTCCAGTAATTCAATCACTTCACGAAAGCTCAAGTCATATTTTATGAGCTTGAGCGGATCAATTACTACCTGAAACTGCAATTCCTGACCACCCCAGGACATCACATCATCAACTCCCGGTGCAGTGCGTAACATCAGTCGCACACTCCAGTCCTGTATGGTTCGCAAGTCCATATCTGAAATTTCTGATTTAAGTTTTTCATCTGCACGCTCAATGGTGTACCAGAAAACCTGGCCCAGACCAGAGGTATTCGGCCCCATTTCTGGCTTGCCATAACCTTCTGGAATGCGATCACCAATTTCCTGTAAGCGCTCCATCACCAGACGTCGTGCAAAATAAATATCCAGGCTATCTTCGAAATAGACAGACACATAAGACAGGCCAAACAGGCTCACAGAACGAATTTCCTGCACCCCGGGCAGGCCAGCCATGCCAGACTCCACCGGGAAGGTGAGCAGTTGCTCAATATCTTCAGCGGCCAGCCCGTCAGCCTCAGTGTAAATATTCACCTGTACCGGTGTCACATCGGGAAAGGCATCAATGGGAATAGTGCTCACCGCACGCCAACCAAGAAAAGCCACCACCAAAAAGATAATGATGACCAGAAATTTATAGCGCAGAGACGCTTCAACCAGTTTGTTTAACATTGCATCATCCCCTAGTCAGCATCGCCAATCTGTGATTTCAATAACAGCGACTTCAGCATGAACATGCCACTGGTCACTATCTCGTCACCTTTTTTCAGGCCATTTTTTATCTCTATCCAGTCACTACGAACATCGCCCGTTTCAACTAGTTGTGGATACAGCTCATTACCTTCAAGCCTGAATACAACCTGTTCACCGTTCAACAAGGTAACAGACCCTCTGGGTACAGCAATGACATCTTCTCCCAGCGAAGTTTGCAAGGCGACTTTTACAAATTGACCGGATCGCAATAAAGCAGAATCATTATTCACTTCAATACGTACCGGTAGTGTTCGGGTGGTTTCATCTATACGACGATGAATTTGCACAACCTGAGCATCTATCCATCGATCAGCAAACACATTAATGCGCGCTGCGGCAACTGGTTGAATATTAACAACATCTTGCGGAACGATTTGTGCCTCCACCCAGAGCCGGGATTCATCACTAATCTCCATCAGCAGTTGACCGGGTTCGACGACCTGACCCAACACAAACTGATCGCTTATCACGGTTCCATTCTGTGAACTCAACAGATCAAAAGCCCCTGTAGCTTTTGAAGCGTCATCCTGTTTCAGTAGCGTGTTTATTTGCGATTCGGTCATTCCATAGGCCAGCACATCCGCATAAGCTTGTTGACGCCTTACTTGTGCTTCTATGTAACGCTGCTCGGAGACCACCTTGCGCCCCAGTTTTTTTACCCGTCGCCATTCGCGATCAGCAACCAGCAGTTGTCCCTGAGCTTCGGCCATGTCGACACTTGATAGCGTCAGTAACTTCTGCCCGGTTTTTACCGCATCTCCCATGCGTGCATGACGCCTGATAATCTGCGAATTAATGCGGCTGGTCACCTGTGAACTGCGATAGGCGTTAAGTGTCACTTCGCCGGGAGCAATGAGCTCACCTGTCAGCCTCTGACTATCCACTGGGGTGGTAACGATCCCCATAGACTGACGCTCTTCAGCAGTCATTTGTGGTATACCTTGTGCTTCTTCCTCGTTTTCTTCTTCAGCGTAAACGAGGCTGCTACTCAATAAAAGCAGGATTAAAATACGCTTAAAAAATGATGTCATAATGTGTTGCTCCAGAATTTAATTTTTAATTTCCAAGACCCAGCCAGGTATTTACCTGACCTGTGGCGAGTAACCAGTCAATCCATGCTCGCCATAAATCCTGGCGTAGTTCAATGGCGCTGGTACGGGTATTCAGGGTCTGATTAAGCTGCATAAAATACTCAGCGGTGCTTATTTCTCTGGCCTGCCAGAGTTGCTGTATTAAGCTGAGTTGGATACTCAGGCTAGACTGGCCTGTCTGTAGCCAGCCATTCCAGGTTTCATGAAGCAACTGATAACGATGCGCTGAAGCAAACAGTTCTGAGCGTACCTTGCGAGCTATATTCTGACTTTCACTTTCAATCTGGATTAATTCGGCATTGGCAACATCAACTTCAGCACGGAAGCTATTACGCACAAAAAGGGGCATGGACAAAGTGACACCAATCAGGCTTTCAGAATCATCGCGCCCACCACGCACACTAATCGTCGGATCAGCTCGTTGTTCTTGGCTACGCAAATGAATTCTGGCTTTGGCTGCTGCAATCTTTGATAGTTGTTCTTGCAAGATGGGTAACTGATGCAATAATTCATCAATGTTTTCATCGGCAAGGTTAAGAGTGGGCAGCGTATCGGGTAATCCCGGCCAGTTACTGTTATCAACATTCACAAGCGCAATCAGACGCTGCTGTGTTTCCATCAACTGACTGGCTGCACGGGTTCTCTGCATGCGTGCTTCCGCCAGCGCCAATTGAGCAAGTGTTAACTCAGCCTGGCCGAGATCCCCCGCCTGGCGTCGTTTTTCTGCCAGTTCGACAAATCCTTGCAGCAGCTCAATACGTTGTTGTGTCAACGCATCGATATCACGATGCGTATGATAATCGGCTAACGCCTGAAGAAGCTCCCCCGCCAGCGCCTGCCGCGCAGCTTGCAATTTAGCGATAAAACTGTTTTTGTTATACAAGGACGCCTTAGTGCGTGCACCGCGCTTATCTGACCAGTCGATGGCCTGGGTGATACCCAGGCTACTAGTCTGGATATCTGTCTTTTCAATATCCATTTCCACTTCCGGATTATAAAGTGGTTGGTCAGCCGCCTGCGTCATTGCAATGGCGGCGTCCCGCTCTGCCCGTACTGCCTGAATGCCAGGATGACTACTAAGCACCTCATTAATCAGCGCTGAGAGCTGTGGTATGTCATCTGGGTAATAGCTATTGGATTTTGCTGGCTTATTACCCGTATCTGACCATGTGGCCACCGGTAATAAACAACTCAAAAATAAAGCAGGTAAAACAAAAAACTTAAACATAAAACGAGTCCTTTTTATCCAGGGGATAACAACAGTCCACGATTAACGTGACATGACTTGTATAAAGGACTCAGACTTGTGGAGGTGCTGTAGGCGGTTTACTCTGTAGAGAATGATAAAACGAAGGATGAGGTATCACATCAAAGTAATTATTACGGATCTTAATATATGAGGGTCGATAGCTAATGTACAGAAGATGTGTCCAGCCACTGCAAAATGTATCACAAACATTACTTTCAGAACCGTCATCCGTAGAGGCGTTCGTTACCTGGCTTACAGTCTGCCCCGAAGCGTCAAGTAGCAGAGCACACTCATCCATCGCCCAGACCATATTACTCAACAATATGCTCATGACTAATAATGAAGTGATGATGTAACGAATAAACATGACTTTAATAAGCCCTCTGAATCAGAGTGCAGCAATCACTCGATTCAACCGCTCAGTGACATCCTGAGCCAATTCATGAATCATTGGATTTTCGACCAGATCAAGCACCGCACCCGGGTCCATAAATTCGACATGCACGGTTCCGGACTCATCCTGACGAACCACGACATTACAGGGCAACAACAGACCAATGGACGGTTCAGCGATCAATGCCTTATGAGCGAGGGACGGATTACAGGCACCCAGAATTCGGTAAGGCAGCATATCTTCACCGAGTTTATTTTTCAATGTTGCTTGCACGTCAATGTCTGTTAACACACCGAAACCTTCTGTTTTAAGAGCTTCGGTTACCGCGTCAATAACACGCTCGAAGTCCAGTGGAAGCGTCTTGCCAAAACCGTATTTTGTTGTCATGTTTATTGCCTCGCTGTTAAGGGTAGATTGAAAATTTGTGTTAATCTGCTGTCAACAGCTGTCTGAGCTGAGCCGCGTTGTTTTCGTCGACGGGAATCACCCGGTGATCATCCACAATCAACGTGGGGCAATGTCGCACACCAAATTGCTGAGCGAGTTCAGGGTGATCTTCAACGTCACAACGTTCATAACTGAACCCAAGTACATTCAGCTCTTTTTCTACATCGATGAAGTGGCAGCTTTTGCTGGTTAATAATAAAATCTTCATTAGAGAGTTCCTCGTTAAAAAACTTCTCGCTTCACAGTAATATCTTACCTGGAACAGGGTCGACGCAAGCACCAGGCGAAAAAAGGAAAAACAGCTGTTGCGAGAAAATACTGGATAAAAAAACTATGATGCAAATCCGTTACCGACGATAATAATATTTTTCTTCATATCAAGGTTCCACTGTATACAGATTCGCTTAACACAAGTTTCTGTCGGGCTTGGTGCAGCATTGCATGCAGCACGTAGACTGCCGCCTCCTTGTCGAGGTGCCCGTCAGGGAGCTGGAGCTCTTCGGCGTTTTGTCGATGACTCATCCGCTATGACTTCAGCATCCGCAGTCCACTGGCAATCACCACAAATTCGCTAACCTCATGCGCGAGCACGGCAATGGGCAATGTGAATACACCCGCCACTGCGCCTATCACCAGCGTACCAATGACCAGCACCGACAACGCCAGGTTCTGCTGAACAATACGCCAGTTACGATGGCTGAAACGAATCAGATAGGGCAGGCGCGACAGATCATCCGACATCAGTGCTACATCGGCTGTTTCCAGCGCCACATCTGTACCGGCCGCACCCATGGCAATACCCACATGCGCTGTCGCCAGTGCCGGCGCATCATTGACGCCATCACCAACCATGGCGACACGGCCATATTCATGATCCAACGCTTCAATTTTGCTTTTTTTATCATCAGGACTGAGCTCGGCGAACACTTCATCAATACCGGCTTTGGCAGCAATGGTTTTAGCCGCCAATGGATTATCGCCGGTTAGCATAATGATTTTTTCTATACCGGCCTTGCGCAGATCGCTGATTGCATCGGCCACGCCGGGTCTAAGTGGGTCAATCACTGCAATCAACCCCTGCAGCTGTTGCTCTGTGCCCAGCAGGATGACGGTATTTCCCGCCTGTTGTAACTCTCTGATTTGAACCTCAATTGGGGCTAAATCAATTCCCTTGCTGGCGAATAAATCGGGTTTACCGATATAGACCGTCTCATGATTAATCTTGCCTTTAGCGCCAGCGCCGGTGAGTGACTGAAAATCTTCTACCGGCGTCACGTCAATGCTTTCATCCACTGCATGGCTGATAATGGCGCTGGCAAGTGGATGCTGTGAGCGGGCTTCCAGTGCAGCAGCCGTGGTAAGCAGCTGTTTTTCCGACGTGCCATTCAATGCAATAACGTTACTCACCTTAGGTTTACCTATGGTTAATGTCCCTGTTTTATCCAGTGCGATAACACGTACCCTGGCCAGATTCTCCAGGTGTACACCGCCTTTAATCAGTATACCGTTTCGCCCTGCCGTGCCCATGGCGGCAACCAACGTAACAGGAATAGAAATCACCAGCGCACAGGGGGCAGCCGCAACAATAAACACGGTCGCACGCGTCAACCATTCTTGCCACTCCTGAGCAAAGATGAGTGGCGGCAATATCGCCAGTAATACACCGACAGCCAGCACCGCCGGACTATAACGGCGACCAAATCGTTCGATAAAACGCTGACTTTTCCCCTTACTGGACTGGGCTTCTTCCACTAGCTGAATAATGCGTGCCAGAGTATTATCCGCCGTGGTTCTGGTCACCCGAATGGTCAACACGCCTTCACCATTTAAAGTCGCGGCGAAGACACTATCACCTATGTTTTTTTCTACCGGCACCGACTCACCAGTGACTGGCGCCTGATTAAGGCTTGAATAGCCTTCAATGATTTCACCATCCGTGGCGACCGCTTCACCGGGGCGAACAACAAAAACATCTCCCACGCGGAGTTCTTCGGCAGGAATAACCACCTCTTTGCCATCGTGTAGCACCAGTGCCGTTTTAGGCGCCAGATCCATCAATGCACGAATTGCATTACGGGTGCGTTCTTCAGTATAACCTTCGGCCGCCTCTGAAATAGAGTACAGAAAAACCAGCATGGCCGCCTCAGCCCACTGCCCTAAAAGCCCCGCAGTAATAGCGGCTACGGTCATTAAAATTTCAATACCGATCTGCCGCTCTTCCAGCAGTGTTTCGATACCCTCGCGGATGAAATACCAGCCACCAATAGCAACCGCAAGCAGATACAGGCTGATTTCAAGCAGGGGTGACAGGCCCAGCATGGAGCCGAAAAAGCCGATTGCCAGCAATAACCCCGATAACGCCGACGTCACAACCTGAAGATTGCGCCAGGGCGGCGGCATCGGTGCGCCGCTGGCTGCCGCTTCACAGCTCGAACAAGCCATTATTCAGCGCCCGCCTTTAAGTCGTCGGAGAGAATGCCGATTCTGCAGCGGCCATCCTCGCGCAAGGCCATACGGCTAATGAAGTGCTTCAGGTCGGTAGCGTAAATCTGATCCGGGTCAGGCAGGGAACGCACCAGGGCATAGAGTTGTTGCAGGTAATCAGGCTCCTCTGCCAGTCGATGATAGACCCAGCGGCCTTCCTTCTGGGATATCAGCAAACCAGCCTGGCGCAGGGCTTTAAGATGACGGGATAGTTTGTATTGTGGTTCCAGCAACGCATCCACCAGCTCACACAGGCAAATTTCTTGCTCTGTGGTCGCCAGCAGACGAATTATCCGTAATCGGGTGTTGTCTGAAAGCGCCTGAAACAGGGACTCTGAATTAATAGTTATAACATGCATAGTTGCACTATAACGCAACTATGCTACTATATACAACCTGTTATTTTATTTTCGTAAAATAAAAGTTTATTGCCCTGGTCGATTTAAAACCAAACGCCGCGAAAAAAGTAGTGAGAAAACATAGGGAAAAACCGGGTCAGAGTAACCCCGGTTTTCGCTAGTGGTGAGAAAAGAAAAATAATATCCGGCATCTGAACAATGATGTGATCATATTATGCTCTCTTTCCACTGTCCGAAAACCTTAAGCCTTTCTCTATAAAGATGCTGCGCCAAGTTTCAAGTCTTCATTGATCGATCGCTGCTGATGTCGTTTTCCCCACTCCGCCAGCAAGTTGAGAATCGGGATCAGTGTCTCGCCTTCCTGTAACATGCCATATTCAACACGCGGAGGCACTTCAGCATAAACATCCCGAAAAATAATACCATCGTTCTCAAGCTCTCGAAGTTGGCGGGACAACATACGCTCATTTACTTGCGGTATAGATCTTTTCAACTCGCCGAAACGAAGTCTTCCAAGGCGTGTTAAGCGCGCAATAATTATAATCTTCCATTTTCCGCCAATCATGTTGACCGCCGTTTCCACCGGGCATTCATCTGCAGGCTGACCAGTCATAATACTTACCTTTTTGTCCATATATGTCTTTTTGAACCGTACTTGAATTTATATGTGCAGCTGCTAGTTTGTCAACTCCAACCAACGGGAGATTTGCAAAATGAAAAATGAAACAGTTCTGGTATATGGTGGAACAGGCGCCCAGGGAGGTGCGATCGTACGCGCATTAATTGCAAACGGCCACAAGGTGCGTGCTCTGACACGATCAGAAAAGAACGCTGATGTAATTAAATCCGCTGGTGCTGTACCGGCTTATGCTGATCTGGATGACCTTGCTTCGCTGCAGCGCGCCAGCAATGGTTGTGATGCTGTCATTTTAACTTTACCGTTGGCATTTGATATCAGTACCGTTATGGATTGGGCTGATAATGTCATTAAGGCGGCACAGGATGCGGGAATCAAATACCTTGTCTTTAACGCCAGTGGACCTATTCCAGAAGACCTAACCGGTGTCGCAGCAGTTGACATAAAACTTTTTGTTGCAGAAAAACTGGCGCAAAGCGGGTTGCCTGTTGTCACCATACAGCCAACACTATACATGGGAAATATGGCCGCCCCCTGGTCAGCCCCTGCCATATACCATCAGGGAACTTTAGCCTATCCACTTCCTGAAGACCAAAAAGTATCCTGGATTAGCTGGGAAAGTATGACTGAATTTGTTGCGGCGGCAGTGGAAAAACCAGAGCTTGCAGGCCAGTCATTCAATATTGGAGGGCCGGAGGCTCTATCCGGCACAGATATCGCAAATATATATACCAATCACTTAGCCAAACCTGTTTCATATTTTTCTGTCGCGCTCAACGATTTTGAAGATGGATTAAACCACGCCCTTGGTGAGCCCGTGGGCACAGAAATCGCCAAATTATATAAATGGTTTTCTACTGATGGAGCTGCCAGTCTTCAAGTAGACAACACAGAAATAACGCATGTGCTGGGTGTTACGCCTGAAAGCATTAATGACTGGGTCAAGTCAGTTGACTGGCGGCATATTGCGAGCCCGGCGTCATCATAACTGGCTAATATGTTGATCCTGCAATTAGTTTAAGGAGAATTCCATGAAAGAAATGCTACGCACGATTTCTACCGAAAAACATGCGCTCGAAGAAACGCCATTTATCCTATGGTTAGGAAATAAGGATATTACATTAAAAGAAAAATACTCGTTTGTCCCATCCATGGCATTTTTTATTATGGGTTTTAAGGACATATTAATGCATCTTAAAAGTGAGTCGTCTGAAACTGATATCGAGAAGCTTATTGCTCAACATTGCGAAGAAGATTTGGGCCATTGGGTGTGGTACGTAAAAGATCTGGAAAGATTAGGGTTTGAGTTTTCTTCCTGGGGAGAAGACCTGAGCTCTTTCTTTTCCCGACTTTGGGGAAACGATACCCAGGAGTGCAGGCGCCTTGTTTATTTAACCATGCATTATGCACAGAGCATCAATGACCCACGCCTGTTGTTAGTCATCATTGAAGTAATGGAAGCAACCTTTGGCGCCTTTATTGATGCACTTCATCATTCATCAAGGGATAAACAAATTAATACAGAATTAGAGTTTTTTGGATTAAAACACCATGATGCAGAGAGCAATCATTCATTGGGTAGCTGGATAGATGGTAAAAATTCTTCTGCAGATTTGCATAATGTAATTCTGTCGCAAGAGCCCAGAGAACATAAGAAAAACCGAAGAAAAACCGGGTCAGAGAGCAATTAAAGCTAATATACTAATAGTTTACCAGGTACAAACCCATGCCCTCTTCTACCTTGCAAGGCCTGCCGGGCACACCAGGTCGTGCCTGTCGATTAGTTAATGCTTCTATTTTATCTTTGAAATAAGACTGGCCGAGCACCAGCTCATGATTCAATGAATCGCGTATATCATGTAACGTCTCGCTATCGACATGGTGTCTAAATAATTCACGATAGGCTAGCTCTCGTTCTATATCAGTTATACCCAGCTCAAGATATAACGGATGAGGTGAAAGCAACATATTAATTCCACCCTGCGCATTTGCATGGTAACTTGACCACTTGTATTCACCTGCATGATTAACCATATCAGCACGTATAGGATTAAGCTCAATATACCTCATACAGGTTAGTAGATATTTATCACTATCTATGAGACTGGACTTATAACGGCCTTCCCAGAGGGTGCCTGTGCGCTTGTAGGTTTTATTAATGTGATATACGTAGCGGCGGCCCAATGCCTGCATCATCTGCGACACCCCATATTCTTCCATTGGTGTCACCAGTAGGTGAACATGATTTGTCATCAGTACATATGCGTGTATACGACAATTGTATTTAATTGCTGAATCGCGAAGGTCGTCTAGATATCGTCTGTAATCTTCTTCTGCATAAAAGCAAGGTTCACGATTGTTCCCTCGTTGAATTACATGTTGGGGAATCCCAACAAGATTAAACCGTGGTTTTCGTGGCATGTTTCACCCTCCCTGGTAGTTTTCCTTTGCTTAATAGCCTGGATGATATTAGCAGTCCGCTATATTAGAAACAATTGCTCTCTGACCCCGGTTTTCCCTTTTATTTTCAAGCGAATAGTTGAGTCTGCTCGTTACTAAGTGCCTCAATCTTTTCTGTGATACGTAATTTTTCTTCGGCTTTCTTCAGCGATGAAGGCGACATATACTCGAGCAACCTCTTCAGATCGCCGGTATCAGAGACACTTAAAAACTCTTTCGCTTTATTTACATATACTAGAGACTTTTTATGCCTGCTCAAAAGCTCAATCGCATTACTCAAGGTTCCAGTACTTTTTGAATCCCAGACCATTAATCCGTAGTCACAATCTGTGGCCATCTGCAGATCTTTTGCTGTAAAATACGCCCTTGTTCCTGGTTTGCTTGTCGTGGAAATACAATTTGTCTCCCAATTCCCTAAATTATTTCTAGGCTGGCTACCAGAACAGTAGACAAGGACAGTTTTTATCCCTTTTTGTTTTAGGTACTCTTGAACAGACGAATCCACACCACCTGCATCTCCAACAATCACGTTAAAGTGCTTTTCTATAATATTATTTATACGCTCTAAAACATTCTTATCAAGATGCTTTATTCGCATAGAACCGGAGATAAATACTTTCGTCATCAGTGCTTTCTCGTGATAGTGGCAACATAGATATTTCTGATTTTAGGATACTTTCTAAGCACAGTGGTGGCGGCCTCTAATGTAGCGCCTGTATCATACAGATCATCAACTATTAACACATCATATTGGCTGTCAGCCAGAACATCCTCAACATACAACTTATCGCAAAATGCCTTGACTTTATCCTCTCTGCATCCAATGTTTTTCATTTGCTCAGTATTGGCCTTTTTCAGCAGCATATTCTCAATACAAGGTATTCTTAAATTTGCTGCAACTTGCCTGGCAATCTCAACAACAGGCTGCCTTGCCCTATGTTGCGATGGTGGAATTGGGGACACAAACGAAATAAAACCAAACTCAGGCGAAACTGCTGCCGATAATTCGTTAGCAATAATTGGAGCTTGATTGAAATCATGTTTGTACTTGAGCTGATATAGACACTCACCAATTTCTGTTCTCGTTGTATCAAATGTCGGATGACCATACTCATTATCGCCAGTATAAACGCTATGCAATGTATGTTTATCTAGTGAGAGCCCTCCATTCCACGGACCATTGAGCCTTCTCATATTTACATTCATCATCCAAATTCCTTTTTTCGCTTAACAATTGATATATACGACATTGTCGTAATTAACCGTAAATCACAACAAATACAGTATTCCCTTATGTTGTTTATTATTTTTTCTTGATCATATCAGCCAGTGAGGTTTTTTAGAACATATCCTGCGGATCAACATCAATAGACCACCTGACCCGGCTGGCGGATTTCAATTTGGTAACCTGCGGCAACCACACCCTGAGTGCAGCATGCAAAAACTTGCGTTCACTGGCCAGCAGAATCAACTGCCAGCGGTAACGACCGGCGCGTCTTTCCATGGGCGCGGGTAACGGGCCGAACACCTGTACGTTCTGGTAATTAAAGGCTTCTCGGCATTCGTTGAGGAATTGCTGGCCACTTTCTTTCTGCGTGGCTTCACAACGCAGTATCGCCATGTGGCTGAAAGGTGGAAAGCCGGCATCTTTTCTTTCCTGCAAGGCCTGTTCTGCCAGGCCGTTGTAGCCTGTTTCGAGTAAGGTGTGCAGCAGCGGGTGTTCCGGGTGATGGGTCTGCAGGATGACCTCACCGGGCTTGTCGCCGCGACCGGCACGGCCCGCTACCTGGATAATCAGTTGCGCCATGTGTTCCGTTCCGCGGAAGTCTGCACTGAACAGGCCCTGATCGACATCGAGAATGCCCACCAGTGTCAGGTTGGGGAAGTCGTGTCCCTTGGCCAGCATTTGTGTGCCAATGAGAATTTTCGCGTGACCTTCCCTGGCCTGTTCCAGCTTGTCGTGTAACTCGCCCTTGCGGCGCGTGGTGTCGCGATCAATACGACTCACCACTACCTCGGGGAATTTTTCTTTCAGCGCCATTTCGATGCGCTCGGTACCGGCACCGGGCACATATAATGTGTCCTGCTGACACTCGGGGCAGACCGAGGGCGCGGCTTTTTCATGGCCGCAATGGTGACAGCGTAAACGCCGGTTATGCTGGTGCAGGGTCATATTGGCATCGCAACGTGAGCAGGCGGTGGTCCAGCCACACTCATGGCACATTAACAGCGGTGCATAACCACGACGGTTGAGAAACAGCATGGCCTGCCCGCCATTCTGCAGGTGCTCGGCAATTTTGTTAAACATCTGTTCGGAGATGCCATCCTGCATTGGCCGCCGGCACACATCGAGCAGGCTCACTGTGGGTGGCCGTGCACTGATTGCACCGCGCTGGGTCAGCTGCAATCGCTGGTACTGTCCGCGATTCACATTTTCCAGGGTTTCAAATGATGGGGTTGCGGAACCGAGCAGCACGCTGATATTTTTCTGCCGGGCACGCACCAGTGCCAGATCCCGTGCGTGATAGCGGAAACCTTCCTGCTGTTTAAACGAGGCATCGTGCTCTTCATCGAGAATGATCAAGCCCAGTTGCGGCATCGGGGTGAACAGCGCCGAACGCGTGCCGATCACCAGCCGCGCACTGCCCTGGCTGGCCTTGACCCAGGCGGCGTGACGTTGTGTATCATTCAGCCCGGAATGCAGGCTGACAATCTCGGTATCCAGGCGCTGGGTAAAGCGGCGGGTGAGTTGTGGCGTCAGGCTGATTTCCGGCACCAGCACTAGCACCTGCTGCCCCTGCGCCAGTACCGCTTCAATCACCGCCAGGTACACCTCGGTTTTACCGCTGCCGGTAATGCCCTGTAACAGAAAAGTCTGGTAACGGTTAAGGCTCTCGATCACCGCCTGCGCGGCTTCCGCCTGTTGTGGGTTTAACTCGATCGGCGCAGCCTGTGCCACGCCGTGATCACCCACCAGCTCCAGTGGTGAGCGCTGCTCCTGCACTAGCAGGCCTTTTTCCACCAGTGCTTTAAGTGAAGCGCGCCAGTTTTCCCAGTCGGCATTGAGCTGCGCCGCACTCATCTGCTCGCTTCTGGTCTGCTCTCTTCTGGCCTGCTGCATATAGACCAGCAGTGCCGCCTGCTTGGGTGAACGTTTCAGCTGATCCGCGCTGGCTACTCGCCCCGCCTCACTCAGCCGCCATACGCTTTCCTGCTTAAGCTCGGCGGCATCTCCCTGCCGAATCCCTTTTGGCAGGGCACTGAAAATGACTTCGCCCAGCGGGTGCTGGTAATAACTGGCGGCCCATTTAAGCAGATCCAGCATCTCGGTTGGCAGCACCGGCTGGGTGTCGAGGCATTCATCGATGAATTTGACTTTGTCGAGGGGATAATCCGAGTGATCACTGAGCTCGATCACCATGCCGACGTGATGCTTGCGGCCGAACGGCACCCGTACACGGCAGCCCGGTTTGATCACGGCCGCCAGCGCATCCGGCAGGCGGTAATCAAACAGGCCATACAGCGGCACGGGCACAGCAATTTTTGCAATAAGCAACTGACTCATTTACTTCTCGTTAACCTGCTGAACCCGTGAAAATGGAGCACTATTGTGCCAGTGAAATTAAGCGCATTGGAGTCTTGCATAAATTTGTAAAAAGTGCTCGGGCAGGGCCTGCTGGATTTTTTTCCACAGAAGCTGTGGATAACTCTGTGGAGAAGTCCCCACAGAGGGCACAGAATCGGCATTCCAGCTCACATGCTGTTAAAATGGTTAAAACATAACCACATAAAATATCAATATATATCAATTACTTACAACTTAACAACAAAGAATACGCTATAAATACAGGTGTTTTGTGCAGTTTGTTCCCGGCTAAAAAAATCATGTGTATAAGTCTTTACTTTTATGCCGATTTAGTTATCTAGAAATGGCCATTTTAATAAAAAACCTTTATCGCTTAGCAGACAAACCTCATGTAACTTATTACACATGTATTTTTAAGTTATTGATATAAAAGATATTTTAAACTTATCCACTTTGCCTGTGGATAAGTCTGTTGAAAAACTTTGTAAGATGCGCTGCGAGGGACTAAATCAGGCCATTTTTTACAAAATGATTAAAATTTGCCCACACTTTAACTAATTAAAAATCAATAACTTAGACGATTATATAACGGATTGATCAATTTTTAGGCATTTTTCAACCCGGGTTTTAGCCGTTTGTGCATAAGTGGCTTCACAGCAACGGATTCTGTCAGCCATCAGCCCTGCAAGCCCTGGCCCGCTTCACCGCGGCAATAAACAGGCACACCTAATCCGGGTCTTTAATCTGCACGCCCATCGCCTGGTTATCGATCACAATCTGCTGCATTCTGGCCGCAATTGTCATCGCCTTGTCCATCCACATCAGCGCCTGTTGCTGCGGCAGCTCTTCCCCCAGGGTTTCGCTGAACAGCGCCAGCCAGTGCTGCAGGTCTTCGGCTTTAATGCCCAGCGGGAAGTGCTTGCCGATCATATCGATCTTCGGCGGCTGCTCCAGCTTGCCGCCCATGCTCATAGTCCAGAAATCACTGATGCGTTGTTCGTGTTCGGTGAAGTCATCAATATGGCTGAAGAAAGGTGCCAGTTGCGGGTCCTGCATCAGCTTTTGATAAAAGCGCTGCACCACTCGCTGGATTTGCTGGCGGGAGGGCGCATTACTGGCTGTGTTATTGGCGGCGTTATCAACCTTGTTATCAGGGGGTACAGGCTTCGACATGTTTACATCTTTCCAGCAGATCAGTATAAGGGGCATATGCTAACACAACACCGACGCCATCATCGCCGCCCAGTCATCATCTCAGGTGCACAGCATGACGCTCTGGCCCGCGATTAGCGCACAGATCGAACAGGCCACTGGCCAGCCCTTTATTGTGCATAAAGAGCAGGCGCTAGGCGGCGGCTGCATTAACCAGGCCTGCCGCATCAGCGACGGCGAGCGCGATTATTTCGTTAAGCTCAATAGCGCCCGCTACGGTGACATGTTCGAGGTGGAGTATCTGTCACTGCTGGAGATGGCCGCCAGCCACACGATCCGCGTGCCTGAAGCCATCTGCCATGGCGAGGCCGACAGCCAGGCATTCCTGGTACTGGAATACCTGCCACTCAATGGCCAGCCTGACCCGCAGTTACAGGGCCAGCAGCTGGCGGCGATGCACCGTCACAGCAGTGACCGTTTCGGCTGGCAGCGCGACAATACCATTGGCTCAACGCCGCAGCACAATCAGCCCAGAGGTAACAGTGGGCACGACTGGGTGACTTTCTGGCGCGAACAGCGACTGCTGCCACAACTGCAGCTGGCACAGCACAACGGCTATGGCCGCTCACTTGGCATAATGGATCGACTGCTGAGCGATTTTCCCCGCCTGTTTAGCGATTACCAGCCGCAGCCATCGATGCTGCACGGTGACTTGTGGGGCGGTAATGCCGCCGCACTGGCGGATGGCACACCGGTGATTTTTGATCCCGCGTTTTATTATGGCGACCGCGAAACCGATATCGCCATGACCACGCTGTTCGGTGGTTTCAGCCCCGCCTTCTATGACGCCTATAATGAAAGCTGGCCACTGAACCCCGGTTACCGCAGCCGCAAACACCTGTATAACCTCTATCATCTGCTCAATCACCTCAACCTGTTTGGCAGCGGCTACCTCGGCCAGACCATTGCGTCCGCCGAACGCGTGCTCGCAGAAATATAAATTCGACGCACAGCCCGCTGCATCACGGATTAATGTAATGCGCGCCAAACCAGTCGACCACTCGACTGGTAATGCCCCCCGATCTGCATGTAAAATCGCCCTCTGATTTATTACTCTGAATTGATACTGGCCGCCACATTGAAACACGAAATCCAAACCCTGCTGACCCAGGCACTGAGTCATCTTAAAACCACCGGCCTGATTCCGGCAGAGCTGTCGCCGGAAATTCAGATTTCCCGCACCAGGGATCGCAGCCATGGCGACTTTGCCTGCAACCTGGCGATGATGCTGGCCAAGCCCACCGGCAAGAACCCACGCGAGCTGGCACAGCTGCTGATCGATGCACTGCCCACACACGGCCATCTGGATAAGGTGGAAATTGCCGGCCCCGGTTTTATTAATTTTTTTGTCTCCCAGCACAACACCCTGGCGGTGATCGAGCATATCAATACCCAGGCGGAAACCTATGGCCTGAGCAATATCGGCGCCGGACGGCGGGTGCAGATCGAATTCGTCTCCGCCAACCCCACCGGCCCGTTACATGTAGGCCATGGTCGCGGCGCGGCCTACGGTGCGACTGTGGCCTCACTACTGAGTGCAGTCGGCTTCAATGTGCACCGTGAATACTATGTCAACGATGCCGGTCGGCAGATGGACATTCTTGCCACCAGCGTATGGCTGCGTTATCTGCAACACTGCGGCGTGGAACTGACGTTTCCCAGCAACGGTTACCAGGGCGATTATGTCCGGGATATCGCCGAACAACTGTATGCACAGCACGATAAAAACCTGATGCACCCGGCTGCTGCGGTATTCGACGGCATAGTCGCCGATGAACCGGCCGGTGGTGACAAGGAAGCCCACATCGATGCACTGATTGAGCGCGCGCAGATACTGCTGGGGGATGATTCCTACCTGCAGGTATTCGATGCCGGTTTAAACACCATTCTTGATGACATTCGCGAAGACCTGCTGGAATTCGGCGTGGAATATGATGAGTGGTTTTCCGAGCGTAGCCTGGCCAGCCAGGGGCTGATCAAGCAGGCCATCGAGCGACTGCAGAAAGCCGATTACGTGTACGAAAAAAACGGCGCACTGTGGTTCAGGTCGACCGAGTTTGGTGACGAGAAAGACCGCGTGGTGGTACGTGACAATGGCCAGAGCACCTACTTTGCTTCCGACATTGCCTACCACATGGACAAGATGGAGCGCGGCTTTGATCGGGTGATTGATATCTGGGGCGCCGATCATCACGGTTATATTCCGCGGGTGAAAGCGGCATTGCAGGCACTGGGTGATGATGTCGACAAGCTGGATGTACTGCTGGTGCAGTTTGCCAGCCTGTACCGTGGCGGCGAGAAAGTCCCCATGTCGACCCGTTCCGGTTCCTTTGTCACCCTGCGCGAGCTGCGTGATGAGGTGGGTCGTGATGCCGCTCGTTTCTTTTATGTGTTGCGCAAATGTGAACAGCATATGGACTTTGATCTGGACCTGGCCAAGTCCCAGAGCAGCGATAACCCGGTGTATTACATTCAGTATGCGCATGCACGTATCTGCAGTATTTTCCGCCAGCTTGAAGAAAAACAGCTCAGCCATGATGCGGAAAACGGCAATCAACATTTAGCCTTGCTCAGCGAAACACATGAAACCGATCTGGTCACTTCGCTGGCGAAATATCCGGAAGTGGTGGAAAAATCGGCGCTCAATGAAGAACCGCATCAGCTGGCGCACTATCTGCGCGAACTGGCCAATCAACTGCACACCTATTACAACGCACACCAGTTTATTGTGGATGACGCTGCACTGCGCAATGCCCGCCTTAATCTGATTCAGGCGACACGCCATGTGCTGCGTAACGGCTTACAACTGCTCGGTGTTAGCGCACCAGAGTCAATGTAGGACGTTTGATGTCATCCACTTCACGTGATTTCAAAGGACGTAAAATGTCTGAAAAAAAACCTGTGCCGGGTTATATATGGATGCTGGCTGGTCTGGCCATCGGCCTGTTTGCTGCGTTTCTGGTTTATCTCAGCAAGCAACCGGCTGAAAACATCAGCTTCACCGAATCGGTAAAACAGGAACTGCAAAAAGCCCGTGAACAGGAAGCGCTTGAAATCAGCGAGACAGCAGCCGCTGATAACAACAGCACAGACAAACCGTCAACCAGCAAACCGCGCTTCGAGTTTTATACTATCCTGTCAGAGCTGGAAGTGTTTGTGCCGGAGCCTGAAATAGAAAACAAGCAGACACAACCGGCGACTGCAAACAACGATAAAAAAACCAAACCAGGCAACATTAGTGAAACCAGAAAATATATTCTGCAGGCTGGTTCATTTAAAAGCCTGGCCGATGCAGAGCGCCATAAAGCCACACTGGCGTTGCTTGGCGTGCAATCTTCAATACAAAGTGTAGCCATCAACAATGATCAGTGGCACCGTGTGCGCATTGGCCCGTTCAGCAGAGCCGATCAACTATATGACACACTTAGCACTTTAAAACAAAACAATATACAAGCCATGACGATGGAGTTAAAATAGCCCCGCCTTAAAACCTGCACAGACAGGTAAGGATGCAGTCGCAAACGCACTGCAATGGAGTTATTTTTTTCAGGATAAAGTACTTATGTTACGGCTATTTGATGATGCGTGGATGCGCAAATTTAAGGACGAGTGGAACAGGGATCCATATCTTGCCAGTCACCTGAAACAGATTAATTTTTCCTCTACCATTGCCTACGGTTTTCCCGATGAAGATGCGCCCAGAGCGTGCATTGTGGTAGAAAACGGCTATATTACTAAAGCAGAAAAGTATAAAGACCAGCAACTCAACTGGGATTTACGCGCCAGGGAAAAGCACTGGAAAGAGTGGCTGAGTCGCGAGGTTGGCACCACCGGCATTGGCCTGGCTTATAGCACCGGCAAACTCAAATTTATTGAAGGTGATTATAAGGCGATGATCCGAAACCCGAAGATGTCATCACCTTTTATTAAAAGCTTTTCTGCCATGAGCAGAGTGGAGCTGGGACAAACAAAGGCAGCACGAACAAACATGACTGGTGCCACAATGAGCCGGACAAGCAGCCGGAAATCATAGTTTACAGAGTATAAACATATCGGGGTCAGGTTTCTGTGCATAAAAGTCTGGAAAAAAATTTACCCGATCTGATCAACACCTTCGCCAGTAGCGACACGCCTCTGGAGGCCCGCTGGGCAATCACTATCCTGGATTTCTTTCCGCACACGCTGCTGGAAACTGCGCAACGCACAGTTGAGAAATGCCGGCTCAGCAATTTAAACAGCACCATTGAAATCCCCTGCATCAAAACAGGGCACGGTTATTTTCTGCACACCAAACAGGGTACAGCGGCCTTTTCCGACAGTGATCTGCAACTGGTGAGTTCACTGTTACGTCTGGCACAGCAGTTTATTACCGTAGAAGATGCAATTGAACGGGGCGCCAGTGAAGAGCGCCAGCGCATTGCCCGCGATTTGCATGATGATGTCGCGGCACGCCTGCTGACACTGATTCACGCGGTTAAAGATGAAGAAACCATTGCATTGTCACGCAGCATTCTCAAATCACTGCGAAACGCCATCTACACGCTTGACAATAAATCAACAGTAACGATACTAGATGCTATCACCGATTTACGGGCCGAGATTCAGGACAGACTCAACCCGATTGGTATGCAGTTATTATGGCAGCAGAGTGACGGACTGGATGTACTCAGCTTTACCCCGCGACAGCATATCAACTTAAACCGTATGTTGCATGAAGCGACAACCAATATAATTCGCCATGCACAGGCGCAATATATGGAAATTCATATCGATTGCCAGCAACAACAGCTGATTATAGATTGCCGCGATAACGGCACAGGGTTTGACGTCGATAAATGCATCCCAGGCAAGGGCATTAACAATATAGAAACGCGCGTTCAGGAACTGAACGGAACAGCGGAGTGGTCTGCTGTTCAACTCGACGACCCAGACACCAACAAAGGAAGTAGCCTGAGAATAAGCTTTCCGCTGACACTCAAGGCAACATAATAATGCAAACTGTACTCGTTATCGAAGACCATGCTGAAACCCGTGAGTGGCTCAGCTCCATTATTCACCAGGCGTTTGTTGAGGCCGAGGTACACGAAGCCTCCAGTCTGGCGCAGGCCAGAGAGCACCTGAAAAACCACCAGTTCGATCTGGCGCTGATCGACCTCAACCTGCCGGATGGCAACGGGGTGGAGATTATCAGCGAAATCGTGCAGTCATCCCCCACCACCTACTGTGTAGTGGCGACTATTTTTGATGACGACAGTCACCTGTTTCCCGCGCTTAAAGCCGGTGCCCAGGGTTACCTACTGAAAGAACAGACCTCGGATGAATTTATTCGTAACCTGCAGGGCATTATCAAGGGCGAGCCACCGATCTCACCCTCGATTGCGCGCAAGATGATTACCCACTTCCACGCCACACAAAGTGAAGCGGAAGCTACGAGTTCAGGCAAGCTGGACTTATCCAGCCGTGAAAAGGAAATTCTCGGCGCAATTGCCAAGGGCCTGAGCCGCAATGAAGCCGCCGAAGTACTGGGCATTACCTCGAACACCGTGGCCAGCCACCTGAAAAGTATTTACGGCAAGCTTAATGTATCCAACCGTGCCCAGGCCACGCTGGAAGCGCTGCGTCTTGGCCTGGTGTCACCCTAGACGCCTGAGCTGGCGATCTAGTCTTTTAGGGAAGCTCTGAATAATTCTTCCATGAATTATCAGAGCAAAAACAAATCAAAATGCGATTTCAATTTGTTTTTCATTTTCAATAACTTAGCAGTTATTGAAAATGGCGGCACATCCCTGTGCCGCGGAACCTCTGAGTTTTTCAGAGGCTCCCTAGTCTAAATCATCGACGCAGTCTGATCATCGGTTGCTCGACTGAATTTCAGCACATGCCCCTTGAACGGCTGCTGCAGGTAATCACAGCACTGTGGTTTATGTCGACTGTGAACATAGCCCAGTGACTGCATTTTTTTTGTAAAGCCGGTGTAGTGTCCACGCCCCGGATCCACCAGAATAATTTCACACTGCAGGCTGGCGTGACGCTGGATAAAGCCCGACAGCTGCTCGATATGCTGTTGTTCATACAGCAGGTCTGCACCAATCAGCACATCAAACCGCCCTAAACCTGGATGGGTTTCTGCCCAGCTGGTACGCAGAAAAGGAATATGCCGACCATTATTCAGGCGGGTGTTTTCTGCCAGAAAGCTGCCTGCCTCGGGGTGATAATCGGTTGCTGTAATATCCGCACCGCGCGCATTCAGCAACAGACTGGACAGGGCCATACCACACCCCATTTCCAGCACGCGTTTGTCAGCAATCGGGTAGTCCTGCATTTCATGGGCCAGCACCTGACTGGAATCCCAGACCACACCAAACAGTGACCATTGCGCCGAGGAAATACCCAGCATTTCGGCTTCGCCCAGGGTATCGGAAAATTGTTGTTTATCTCGCAGGCTGCGAATATGAATATCCAGGCCATCGAATTCGATGGTCTGATAGCGGACACGGTATGGAAACATAATCAGGCTCAGTGTAATAACACGCAACAAGCACTGGATTCGCTACGCAAGGGGCGCCACTATAGGCGCTTTACACAGATGATAGCAAGCCTTTAGCGACGAGCTGAAGAGTTGCTATTAACCAGCCATTACAGCTTCAGGGCAATACGGGCCTGCAACACGAAGGACTCACCAGGCGACAGCCTGATCACATCGCTCGCCGCATTGGCGGTTTCCACACAGACAAAGCGCTGGTAATCACTGTCGTTCAGATCCGCACTCTGTGCGCACAGTTGCTGCCACGGATTCCACACCACCGCGGTGGCACTGTTCTTACTGTGCAGCGTAATGGCCGCATCGGGCGTCAGCGAGGGCGCAATGTGTTTGAGGGTGATCTGTTCGGGCGCCTGCAGATAAATACGATCCACCTCGCCATCAATATGAATCTCAGCCTGCTGGGTTTTCTGCTCCACACCGGTATTGCTTTTTGCCTTGTCCAGATAGCTCAGGTTTTGCAGACCACTGATGCGTAGCGCATCAATCGATTCCAGCGCAAAATAACTGTGCAGCGCCTGGGTAATTTCAAATGCCTGCTGGTCTTTATTATGGGTGGTTAATTGCAGTGTCAGCTCATCACCCACAGTAACTTTAAGGCTGAGCAGAAAATCATGGGGCCACAGCGAAGCGGACAACTCGTTCGGACTCAGCTGTAACTCGACCAGCGTATCACCATTCGCCAGCTGCTCAGCCGCCACCAGCTGCCATACACTGTTGCGGGCAAAACCATGCGCAGGCCGGCCTTTGTTTTGCGGGTCATTACCAAACCAGGGCCAGCAAATCGGCACACCGCCCTTTATTGCCTTGCCGTTTTGATAATAGGCCTTGTCACTTAAAAAAAACACATTCGGCTGTTGCGGCTTGCGATAGGATAAAATCTGTCCGCCATACAGAGAAATCAGCGCATCGGCTTTGGCGTTGTGAATTTTAATAAAGGCAAAGCCGCCCTCGCCTTCGATGATCTGCAGATGATTTTCAATTGCAAACCGCTGGTTTAAATTATCTATTGTCATCTACCTGATCTTCTTTTATGTAATTCGCTGAGCGCCGTTTATCGAACTTTACGCAATTTATTTTTATACGCATCAACGTTTATAACGCGTCGGATCACCAATTACTTTCTGTTCCTGCTTGATCCAGCCTTCCACCCGCTGTTTCACCGCTTCGGGATCCATGCCACTGGCATTAAAGGCCTCACCAATGGAAATGGTCACCTTGCCGGGGTATTTGATAAAACTGTGTTTGGGCCAGAACTCACCGGCGTTATGTGCCACCGGCAGTACCGGGTGACTGATCCGTGTGGCGAAAATAAACCCGCCCATTTTATATTTACTATCAACGCCCGGCGCCATGCGCGTACCTTCCGGAAACACAATCACCCAACGACCCTGATTCAGTTTCGCTTCACCCTGTTCAACAATCTGGTCAATGGCTTTTTTTCCTGCCTTGCGATCAATGGCGATCGGACTGATCAGCGCCAGCCCCCAGCCGAACAGTGGCACACGCAACAGTTCTTTTTTCAGCACCCATAACTGGTTAGGAAAAATACTCTGCGTGGCCAGCGTCTCCCAGGTCGACTGATGATTCATTAACACCAGGCTGGCCTCGGTCGGAATATTTTCCCGCCCTTTGATTTCATAATCGAGGCCACAGATCCATTTAAGAAAACGCATATTCATTTTTGCCCAGCTGGAGGCAATGGCATAACGCACACCGATCGGCGCCCAGAAGAACAGCAATAATATCAGCAACACCGGAATTAAACTGGCAATATGAAAAACCCAGAACACGGTTGATCTGAGATACAGTGCTATAAGCGAAAACGAGGTTTGTTGGCTCACTTGTATGTCCATCCAGCTGCGCGTGCGTGACTATGGCCGCGCACGCGCATGGTTTATTTAGGCGATGCCTGCAGACGCGACAGATCCGCCGCTTTGATAAACAGGCCGTGCAACTGACTGAGCATCGCAATACGGTTATGCTTCAGCGCCTGGTCGTCAGCCATTACCATCACCTGATCAAAAAATGCATCCACCGGCTCACGCAGCGCTGCCAGTTGTTGCAATGCATCGGCGTAGTCGCCGGCATCCAGTTTCGGGGTGACCTCTGCAGCAATGCGCTGCAATTCATCATGCAGGTGCTGTTCCGCTTTTTCATGCAACAGATCCAGATTGATCAGGTGCGGTAATTCACCGTCGATTTTTTTCAGGATATTACCGATACGTTTGTTGGCCGCCGCCAGGCTTTCTGCTTCATCCAGTTTTATAAATTCATTTACTGCATGAATGCGACGATCAAAATCAATCGGACGCGTTGGCTTTAACGCCAGCACCGCATCATATACATCCACGCCGATCTGCTGACTGGTGTAATACACTTTCAGACGGTCCAGCATGAAGTGAATCACTTCATCAATCGCCTTATTTGTATCTATTTTGTATACGTATTCTCTTGCTGCATAGGTGAGCAATGTATGCAGATCAAGATCAAGATTACATTCAATCAATATGCGTAACACCCCGAGCGCGGCTCGGCGTAACGCAAATGGGTCTTTATCACCGGTCGGTTTCTGACCAATCGCAAAGATACCTAACAGGGTATCCAGTTTGTCAGCCAGCGACAGAATCTGCCCGGTTTTACCCGCCGGTAACTGATCACCTGCAAAGCGTGGCATATACTGTTCATCCAGTGCATCAGCCACTTCCTGCGCCTCACCATCATTGATCGCGTAGTAACGACCCATAATGCCCTGCAGGTCGGTGAACTCGTTCACCATCTCGGTCATCAGATCACACTTGGATAGCAGGCCGGCGCGTTTTGCATAATCGGTATTTTCACCCAGCTCTTTGGCGATGGACTCTGCAATACTGGCAACACGACGTGACTTGTCACCCAGTGAGCCCAGCTTTGCCTGGAACACCACTTTATCCAGCGAGGCGATATGTGATTCCAGTTTTTTCTTGCCGTCCTGTTCCCAGAAAAACTTTGCATCGCCCAGACGAGGACGTATGACGCGCTCATTACCGTCTTTCACTTTTGTAATATCTTTGCTTTGAATATTACTGATGGTAATAAAGTGCGGCATCAACGCATTATCTGCATCCACCACCGGGAAATATTTCTGGTGATCCTGCATTGATGAAATCAGGCTCTCGGCTGGCACTTCAAGAAACTCTTTATCAAAATCACCTGACACTGCCACTGGCCATTCAACCAGTGCTGTGACTTCCTGTAACAGGCCTTCATCAATAATCGCTTTGCCACCCAGTTTTTCCGCGGTTTGTTCTGCCTGTTGCTTAATCGTCTGCAGTCGCTCGTCACGATCCACCATGACATAACCCGGCGATTTAAGACGATGTATGTAGTCTTCAGGTGACTGCAGGTTAATCACTTCAGGGTGATGAAAACGATGACCGCGTGAGTCACGACCCGATTGAATACCCATAATCTCAGCATCAATCACATCATGGCCAAACAGCATTACGATCCAGTGAACCGGACGCACAAACTCTGCATCACTGTCACCCCAGCGCATACGTTTGGGAATCGGCAATTTCGCCAGTGCCTGGTCAACTATATCAGGCACCAGTTCGGTAGTGGGCCTGCCTTTTTCCAGCTCTCGAAATACCAGCCACTCACCTTTATCGGTGCTCATGGTTTGCAGCTCGGACACATCCACACCACATCCCTGCGCAAAACCCTGCGCGGCTTTTGTCGCATTGCCATCTTTATCGTATGCGGCTTTAATCGCTGGCCCACGTTTTTCTATATCACGATCCGCCTGCGCTTCATCAACCTGGTTAATTAACACGGCCAGTCGACGTGGTGATGCATAGGCATTTACTTTTGCATAATTAATGCCGGCTTCTTTCAAACCATTTTCAATACCCGCAGCAAACGCATCAGATAATTTATTCAGTGCTTTAGGGGGTAATTCTTCCGTACCAATTTCAACTAACAAGTCACGTGTGCTCATTATTTTGACTCCTTAGCTGCTTTGCCCGTGTGAGTATTACCGAGGGGTGTTTTACCCATGGTTGTTTTACAGATGGGGAAACCCAGCGCTTCACGTGCATCGTAATAGGCCTGTGCCACCGCGCGGGACAATGTACGCACACGCAAGATATAGCGCTGCCTTTCAGTCACCGAAATCGCATGACGTGCATCCAGCAAATTGAATGTATGCGAGGCCTTTAACACCTGCTCATAAGCAGGCAATGCCAGACCTGCTTCAATCAGGCGCGCACTTTCTTTTTCGCAGGTATCAAACCAGGCAAACAACGATTGCGTATCCGCCTGTTCGAAATTGTAGTGTGACTGTTCGACTTCATTCTGATGAAATACATCACCGTAGGTCACTACACCCTGTGGGCCTTCGGTCCATACCAGGTCGAAGATGCTCTGCTTGTTCTGGATATACATCGCCAGACGCTCCAGGCCATAGGTGATTTCGCCGGTCACCGGGCGACACTCCAGACCACCCACCTGCTGGAAATAAGTAAACTGGGTTACTTCCATGCCATTCAGCCAGACTTCCCAGCCCAGCCCCCATGCACCCAGGGTGGGAGATTCCCAGTTGTCTTCAACAAATCGGATATCATGTTCCAGCGGATCAAAACCCAGCGCCTTTAACGAATCCAGATACAATTCCTGAATATTGTCAGGATTGGGCTTGAGCGCCACCTGAAACTGGTAATAGTGCTGCAGGCGGTTGGGGTTTTCACCGTAACGGCCATCGGTGGGTCGGCGACAGGGTTGCACATAAGCGGCGCGCCAGGGCTCCGGACCAATCGAGCGTAAAAAAGTAGCCGGATGAAAAGTACCCGCACCCACTTCCATATCCAGTGGTTGAATAATGGCGCAGCCCTGCTTCGCCCAGAAATCCTGCAGGGCGTTAATCAGCCCCTGAAACGTTGATACATCGTATGCCATTTAGAATTCGATCATTGTTTTTATAAAGCAGGCAAGTATACCGAATTCACAGCACAATGACCTGCCTGTAAGCACAGAAAATTGGTCGATTTCGCCGCTTTTTCACCTGACTTCGCTTTAGCAACCAGCAGATGCCATGTCTGGCCTCACTGGCCGAATTGCTGGATAATAGCGCCCCTTTGCCAGATCCGGAATCACATGTCTGATCAAACTGTATCACTGCCCGCGCTTGCCCAGTGGCTGCAAGACCCGCAACGCCCGGCCAACACCCTCAATCTGCACCAGCTGCAGGGCTTTCTGTTCGCCGTCTGCAGCACCCCGGTAAAGCTGCAACCGCGCGAGTGGATGCCCGCGGTGTTTGCCGATCAGTTACCCCAAATACACCGGGAGGTACAACAGGAGCAACAGGCAGAGGCGTACCTGAACACCATCAGCCAGCTGCAGCAGCGCATCGCGCAGGATATTGATGACTTTATGGTGAGCCTGCCCAGTGACTGCAGCCTCGCCGAGCCCTTTGCCGCCAACTTCGAGAGTAATGCGCTGCATCACTGGAGCCACGGCTTCGAACTGGGACTGACCCTGACCGAGCATTTCTGGGACGAGGTCAAAGACGCCGCGCAGCCGCAGTCATTCTGGGCGATGCTTAGCTTCTTCTCCAATCTGCACAATGCACAGACCCTGACCGCCAGATTCAAGAACGGCAGCCTGCCGATTGAAACCGTGGCCCTGTCGGTATTCAGCGAATTCAGCAAGCTGATGCAAAATTATGCGGACCTGGCGAAGCAGCACCGGCAGCCGCGTAAGACTCAGGGGGTACGCCTCAGCGCGGGCGCTGCCGCCAATTCGGCGGGGATTCCGCTGTTCAACCAGCAACAGCCGATGCAGGACAATAACAACCTGATCCAGCAGGCCTGGGCCAGCCCCGATCCGCTTGAGAAAGTACAGCTGGCGCAGCAGGTGCTGCAACAGGACCCGGACAATATCAATGCACTGATGCTGCTGGCGCAATGGGAAGCGGCCAGTTCTGAGGAACGGCGCGACCTGTTAAAACGTGCGGTGGAAGGCTGCGAACGTGTACTGGGCGAGGACTTTTTCGAGAAAAATACTGGACGTTTCTGGCTGATCCGCGAAACCCGCACCTTTATGGAGGCCCTCACCAACCTGGCCAGCAGCTATGCCCATCTGGGAGACTACACCAACGCCATCGCCTGCTATGAGCGCGGCATTGTGCTCAACCCGGCGGATAACCAGTTTAACCGCTACCCGTTAAGCAACTGCTATATCACCACCCGCCAGCTCGACAGGGCCAGGGCACTGGCGCTGCAGTTTACCCAGGACACGGGCGCGTTTTTTCTGTTCGACCAGGCACTGTGCGCGTTTATTGAACAGGGCGACAGCAACGACAGCCGCCAGCTGAAACAGCAGGCGCTGGCGCATAATAAATACGTACCGAAAGTGCTCACCGGCAAAATCAAAATACCTAAACGCCTGCCGGAACATCTGGGCAGTGGCGACAAGGATGAAGCGGTGCTGTATGCCGTACAGAACACCGAGTTATGGCGCGGCGTGCCCGGAGCCATTGCCTGGTTATTAAAGAAATAGCCGCGAAACCTGATTAAGCCGCATTAGGCCGATAAAAGCACAGCATTCACAGGGTTTACGTTTATCCGCAAAAGCGACACAGCAGCGCCATTCCTGTTAAAATGGCCGGCTATTTGTCAGCTTTACCCGGATTTACCATGTCTCAACAACGCAAAGCGGTCGCCCTGATTTCCGGCGGCCTGGACTCACTACTCGCCGCTCGTGTGATGCTCGAACAGGGCATTCATGTGGAAGGCATTAACTTCTTCACCGGTTTCTGTGTTGAAGGCCACACCCACGCGATTCGCAAAAAAGACAAGGACAAACCCAAGCGCAATAACGCGCTCTGGTCAGCCGAGCAGCTGGGTATCAAGCTGCACATTATCGACATCGTTGAAGAATACAAAGACGTGCTGCTGAATCCAAAACACGGCTATGGCGCAAACATGAACCCCTGCCTCGACTGCAAGGTGTTTATGGTTAACAAGGCGAAACAATGGGCCGATGAAAACGGCTTTGATTTTATTATTACCGGCGAAGTGGTAGGCCAGCGCCCAATGTCACAACGCAAGGAGACCATGCCCATAGTCTCGCGTGAGTCCGGTGCCGACGATCGTTTACTGCGTCCGCTGTGCGCGCGCAACCTGCCGCCCACCCTGCCGGAGAAAGAAGGCTGGGTGCAGCGCGATAAGCTGTATGGTTTTTCCGGGCGCAACCGCAAACCGCAAATGCAACTGGCGGCACAGTTCGGTTTTGAAGACTATGCCAAACCGGCCGGCGGCTGCTGTTTTCTCACCGATGAAAACTACTCGGCCAAGCTGGTGGATTTATGGGATGCCCGCGGCAGTCGCGAATATGAAATGGATGACATTATGCTGCTCAAGGTGGGGCGACATATTCGCCCTGCGGCGCATTACAAACTGATTGTAGGTCGTGAAGACGGTGAAAATAAATTCCTGCAGGGTTACCGCAACAATTACATTTCATTCAAAACCACCGATGTACCTGGCCCGTTGACGCTACTGGATGGCGTGGCCAGTGATGAGGACCTGAAATTCGCCGCACAGATTACCGCGCGTTTTTCCCAGGGCAAAAACCAGCCCAGCGTGAATATTGAAGCACGTCGCACCAATGGCGAGACCATACAACTGCAGGTGGCACCCTTGCCCGTCAGTGACCTTAAAGCGGAGTGGTACGTGTGATTACAACGAAATTGTTCAGAGGTCTCTGGCAGATTTAAACTTTATGGAGGTCACAAGTTTGGCTCATTATGAACTGGATGCGCGACGTATGTTCTGCCCAATGCCGGTGATTCGTACACAGGACAGGGTCAACCAGCTACAGCCCGGCGACACGCTTGAAGTCGTGTCTACCGACCCAGGCGCGTTGAATGATATTCCGGCCTGGTGCCGTATCAATGGGCACAGGGTTATCAGCACCCGTGAGGCGGATGATGATGTATTTGTTACGATTGAAGTCTGTTAGGGAACCTCTGAAAAACTCAGAGGTTCCGCAGCACAAGGATGTGTCGCCATTTTCAATAACTGCCAGATTATTGAAAATGAAAAACAGATCAAAATCGCATTTTGATTTGTTTTTGCTCTGATAATTCACGGATGAATTATTCAGAGCTTCTCTTAGATAAATCACAGACGAAAATTAAACAACAGTGATTTATGCGCATCTGGCCGCTGTTGCATAGGCATTGCCCTGGTTTTTGTACTGTACGGTGACTTCGTATTTTTTCTCTTTGCTATTGGCACCGTACCATTCGGAACAGGCATGCAGTGCATCTCCGACTGTTGAAAAATACGACAACACATGACCGGCATCTGTCATCAATACGATGGTGCCTTCACTCCACTCACGGATATAGAATTTCATACCGTCATTCCTCTGCTCTTTACTTTTCAGTATCGCAAGTATCGACGGATAATCTGAATACATTATGAACAAGTTATGACAATTGTGTGAATTTGACGAGGATGCTATATAGCAACCTTCATGCTTTATTTAAAGTCGCCGTGTAATTTTGCCGTCGCCTGTTACACGCTTATTTATTCACCATATTGTCAACTCGCCCAATCGCGCAACTGACAAATGATTTTGCTTTAGCTTTAGCCGCCCTGATGCCTTCAGCCGTTCCCGATTCAGGATAGCCCATTTTTAATAACGCCGCCGCCAGCTCAGACCGTGCAGACTCGTCCTGCTCTGAGCTGTCAGCCGACATTTCAATACTGATTTTACCCTGTTCCACATCGACATTAACATCCCTGACCCGCGCATCGGACAACAGACCTTTTCTGATACTCGAGGCGCAACCCTCGCATTTGATATTTTCAAGCTGTAGTTCGATCATTATCTCATTCTCCTGTCGCACAAGGGCCGCTCTGTTATTTCACAGTGTGCATGAAAATTTGTGCCGCACACGAATGCGCAACGCAATTCATTATAACGTCGACTTGCATGCAATGCTGTATGGCATGACAATATCCGTCTAATTTCATTCTGCGAACAATCAATTGTTAGACGTCAGCAAATCACAACGTAAAAAAGCCATGGATACCGCCACCTGGTGGGGGTTGATTGTCAATCTACTGCTTTCCATCGCTAAACTGCTGATCGGTTATATCGGCCATTCTCAGGCGCTGATCGCCGATGGCCTGCACTCATTGTCTGACCTGGTATCCGATGGCATGGTGTTGCTGGCCACACACCACTCGAATATCGATGCCGACGAGGACCACCCATACGGCCATGCCCGCTATGAGACCTTTGCCACCATTACCCTCGCGGTGTTACTCACCGCAGTGGGCATCGGCATTGGCGTGGATGCCGTCTATCGCCTGGTAGATACAGAAAAACTGGCGATTCCCGGCATGATTACTCTGTGGGTGGCGGGTGCATCGATTACCAGCAAGGAAATTCTGTATCAGTACACCATGATTGTGGCGCGACGGGTTAAATCAAGCATGCTCGAGGCCAATGCCTGGCACCACCGTACCGATGCGATTTCCTCGATTGTAGTGTTCGTCGGCATTGCCGGGGCCATATGGGGCTATCCCATGCTCGACTCAATCGCGGCGATTATTGTGGCACTGATGATCTGCAAAATCGGCTGGGAACTCGGCCATCAGAGCTTTCAGGAGCTGGTGGACACCGGCCTTGATCAGGAAACACTGGCACAGGTTGAGCAGGCGGTGCTTGATGTGCACGGCGTGAAACAGTTGCATATGTTGCGTAGCCGCCGCATGGGACATATGGCACTGGTTGATCTGCATATTCTGGTCGCCCCCAGACTGAGCGTGTCGGAGGGACACCAGATTTCAGAAGCGGTGGAAATGGCGCTGATCGATGCATTTGAAGAGATTCAGGACGTCACCGTACACATCGACCCGGAAGATGATGAGCGCGGTGACAACAGCTGCCGCCACCTGCCCCTGCGAGATGCGGTGCTCAGCAATCTGAAAAACCTGTGGCGGGACATTGCTGAAACCCGGCAGATAGAGGATCTCACCCTGCATTATCTGGATGGAAAAATTAATATCGAGCTGGTTCTGCCGCTATCACTGATTCAGTCCGGCACTGAAGCGGAAAGCTTAAAAAACCGCATCAGTGAGGCCAGCAAAAAACTGAATTGCATAGGCTCGGTGGAGGTTTTATACAAATAGCACTATTATGGCGCATACAGGAGCCGTGACGCATTATTTTGGTGCAAAATTATTTTATATTGCCCCTCAATGCCCATTTTTAGGCATTTCACTTGTGGCATATTTCATGCAGAATAGCTGGCAGTGTAAAACAACCCATTAGATACCTGTCGCATCAGGCCCTGAGCACCGATGCGCACGGATCGACAAGCTATTATCTTGCCGACCGTGGGAGCCTGGCGTAAAGATGAAAGCCGTTTATGTGACCACAGGCCATAAACAGATAAGGGCCTGAAACCGACGGGTTTCAAAGTTTAATTCATGTACTATTTATCTGGAGACAACCATGTCAGCACCTATGACAGCAAATGACGTATTAAAAATGTTAAAAGACAACGAAGTAAAATTCGTTGATTTTCGCTTCACAGATCCACGCGGTAAAGAACAGCACGTATCTGTTCCGTCACACACGGTAAACGAAGGCACCTTTGAAGAGGGCAAGATGTTTGACGGCTCTTCTATCGAAGGCTGGAAAGGCATTAACGAATCCGACATGATTATGATGCCGGATCCAACCACGGCGATCATGGACCCCTTCTGCGAAGAAGCCACACTTAATATCAGCTGTGACATCATCGAACCTGCCACCATGCAGGGCTATGAGCGCGATCCACGCTCTATCGCAAAGCGCGCTGAAGAATACATGAAATCGACCGGCATCGCCGATACTGCATACTTTGGTCCTGAAAATGAATTCTTTGTATTCGACAGCGTGTCCTGGAAGAATGACATGGGCGAAGTCTTCTACAAGATCGGTTCAGAAGAAGCCGAATGGAGCAAGGGCGCACAGACTGAAACCGGCAACCTGGGTCACCGCCCGGGCGTTAAAGGCGGTTATTTCCCGGTACCACCGGTTGACTCACTGCAGGACCTGCGTTCAGCCATGTGTCTGGTGATTGAAGACATGGGCGTCGAAACCGAAGTACATCACCACGAAGTGGCCACTGCCGGCCAGTGTGAAATTGGCGCGGTATTCAATACACTGGTTAAGAAAGCTGACGAAGTTCAGGTTCTTAAATACGCGATTCACAATGTTGCACACGCTTACGGCAAAACAGCGACCTTTATGCCCAAGCCATTAGTTGGTGACAACGGTAACGGCATGCACGTGCACCAGTCTCTGGGCAAAGATGGCAAGAACCTGTTCACCGGCGACCTGTATGGTGGCCTGTCTGAAACAGCCCTGTTCTACATCGGTGGCATTATCAAGCACGCTAAAGCACTGAATGCCTTTACCAATGCATCCACCAACTCTTACAAGCGGCTGGTACCCGGCTTTGAAGCACCGGTTATGCTGGCCTATTCAGCACGTAACCGTTCTGCCTCTATCCGTATTCCATTTGTGAGCAACCCCAAGGCACGCCGCGTTGAAGTTCGCTTCCCGGACAACACTGCCAACCCTTACCTGGCGTTTGCAGCCATGCTGATGGCAGGCCTGGACGGTATCCAGAACAAAATTCACCCTGGCGATGCGATGGACAAGAACCTGTATGACCTGCCTCCGGAAGAAGAAGCAAGCATTCCACAGGTTGCCTTCTCGCTGGACGAAGCACTGAAAGCGCTGAAAGCAGATCACGAGTTCCTGACCAAGGGTGGCGTATTCACCACGGATCAGATCGAAGCCTATATCGATCTGAAAAACGAAGAAGTACAGCGTTCACGTCTGGCGGTTCACCCCGTTGAATTTGATATGTACTACTCTGTATAAGCCGCAAGCTGACTGTGGTCAGCTGACTTAAACAGCATAAAAAGCCCCGCAGTGCGGGGCTTTTTTTATGCACAGGATGTGCGGTATTTTGCGAGAGGCAGGTAATAGTCGTTAGTCGTTAGTCGTTAGTTCTTAGTCCTTAGTCATGGGTCGGCTCTGTTTTTTGACGAACGACTAAAGACTAACGACTTTATTAAAGTCGCATTGAGCACAGAGACTAATAGAAAACCTTTGCACCGCACGCAGAATCTACCTACTATCAATGCTATGAAAAACACGCTCAAACAATGGACTCAACTGCTACTGCTGGGCGGCCTGTTACTGCTCGGCCACGCACAGGCAGAGATGTACAAATGGGTTGATGAGGAAGGCAATGTCAGCTATTCCGACCAGCCGCAACACAAGGATGCCAGAAAGCTGGACAACCTGAGTGACAATACGATACCCGCGGTGAAGATACCATCCAGAACGCAGCCTGCGCCGGCAGCGGCAGATAAGCCGGAAACCCGTTATAGCCTGCTACAGATCACCTCACCTGAAGATGACCAGGCGATTCGCAGCAACCCTGGTAATGTCAGCGTCAGCCTGAGCTCTCAGCCCGCTCTGAATGTGGCCCAGGGTCACTCCATCAGCCTGCTGCTCGACAACCAGCCAGTGCACGAAAATATCACCACCAATCAGGCCACCCTGCAGAATGTTGACCGTGGCACGCACCAGTTAAGTGCGATCATTAAAAACAAACAGGGCAAAACCCTGAAACAGAGCGATACCATCACCTTCCATCTGCTCCGCCACTCGATTCTTCACCCCAATGCAGGGCAAAACCAGGGCAGCTCACTGCCAGCACCATAGCCCGCCGGTCAGTTTGACCCATAATGCGCACCATTCTGGTGCGCATTACTCTGCCAGCCGTTATACTCAGACCAGGATAACCACGGAATGACCCTGCAACTTACCCGACGCCGGTACAGTGCAATTATAAAATATTGATTTTACTAGAATTATCATATCTCGCTGGTACACTTTTATTTCTGGTTCGGTTCTTGCTAAAAGCACTATATGAGCGCAAACGATTCATCAGGTCACCTGCTTCAACAGACCATACTCGATAACCTCAATACGGCAGTATTGCTGCTGACAGACCAGCTGGTTATTGAGTACATCAACCCTGCCTGTGAGAATCTGCTGCACATCTCCAGCCGACAGGCTGTCGGCACGCCACTGCAAAAGGCAATGCTGCTGGAAGAGTCCTTTGAAAAGCGACTGCTCAAGGCCAGCGAGGACCTGCACCCGATATCCGAATATGAAACCAGCACGCGCCTGCCCAGCGGCCGCAAACTGACCATTGATTATGTGCTCACGCCATTGCAGCAGCCGGATCACAGCGTCAAGCTGATGCTGGAGATTTCGCATATGGATCGCCACATCCGCATTGCCCGCGAAGAAAAACTACTGAGCGAGCAGAGCGCCACGCGTAACCTGGTGCGCGGCATGGCCCATGAAATCAAAAACCCGCTGGGTGGTTTGCGCGGCGCAGCGCAGTTGCTGGAACGCGAACTGCACAGCGAAGAACTCAAGGAATACACGCAGATTATTATAGGCGAGGCGGATCGACTGCAGGCACTGGTGGATCGCATGCTCGGGCCCAACAGCCTGCCAATGAAGCGCAATATCAATATCCACCAGGTGCTGGAACATGTGCGTCAGCTACTCAGCGCTGAGCTGAGCAATACCGACCATATCCGCTTCAGGCTGGATTACGACCCCAGCTTGCCGGAAATCATGGCGGACTCAAATATGATTATTCAGGCGGTACTCAATATTACCCGCAATGCCATTCAGGCACTTAACGGCGAAGGTGAAGTCACCTTCAAAACCCGCCCGTTGCGCCATTTCACCATTGGTCGCAACCACTACAAGCTGGTATTGCAAACCGACATTATCGACAACGGGCCGGGTATACCGGAAGAATTACAGGAACATATTTTTTACCCCATGGTCACCGGCCGCGCCGAAGGCACCGGACTGGGGCTGTCGATTGCACAGTCATTAATCAACCAGCATGACGGGCTGATTAAAATGAACAGCCAGCCGGGCAAGACTGTATTTACTATCTACCTACCCATTTCAACCGCAGTGGAGAATACCCATGGCTGAAAACCATATCTGGGTCATTGATGACGACCCGTCGATTCGCTGGGTACTGGAAAAAGCCCTGAAAAACGCAGGCATGCAGGTCAGCAGCTTTGAAACCGCTGACGCGGCCCTGAGCTATCTGGACAGTGCACAGCCCGATGCGATTATTACCGATATCCGCATGCCGGGCATGGACGGACTGGAATTTCTCAATACGGTCAACCAGCGTTACCCGGAAATTCCATCGATTATCATGACCGCCCACTCCGACCTGGACAGTGCGGTATCGGCCTATCAGGGTGGTGCCTTTGAATACCTGCCAAAGCCGTTCGATATCGACGAGGCAGTGGATCTGGCATCCCGCGCCTGTAAGAAAAGCGCGGAATTTGCGGAGAAAAACGCCAGCAAGGAAACGCCGTCACCGGACATTATCGGTGAAGCACCGGCGATGCAGGAAGTCTTCCGCGCCATTGGCCGGCTCTCCAAATCAAATATCACGGTATTGATCAACGGTGAGTCCGGTACCGGCAAGGAGCTGGTGGCCAGCGCATTGCACAAACACAGTCCGCGCGCCGATAAGCCTTTTATTGCGATTAACACCGCCGCCATCCCCAAAGACCTGCTGGAATCGGAACTGTTCGGTCATGAACGGGGCGCATTTACCGGTGCTACGGCACAGCGCCGCGGCCGTTTCGAACAGGCCGATGGCGGCACCCTGTTTCTTGATGAAATCGGCGATATGCCAGCGGATTTACAGACCCGCCTGTTGCGGGTGCTGGCAGATGGTCAGTTTTACCGGGTGGGTGGCCACACACCGATTAAGGCCAATGTGCGTATTATCACCGCCACCCACCAGGATCTGGAACAGCGGGTTAAGCAGGGACTATTCCGTGAAGATCTGTTTCACCGCCTGAATGTAATTCGCATCCACATACCAGCACTGCGCGAGCGCAAGGAAGACATACCGGCGCTGCTGCAGCTGTTTCTTAAACAGGCGGCAAAGGAAATTCAGGTGGAGTCCAAAATTCTACTGCCGGATGTGGAAGCCTATCTGGCCAGCCTCGACTGGCCGGGCAATGTGCGCCAGCTGGAAAACAGCTGCCGCTGGATCACGGTAATGGCCTCCAGCCGGGAAATCCACCTGTCGGACCTGCCACCGGAACTGTTACCGGAGAGCGGCAGCCCGCAGGAACTGCCCGCCAAAAGCTGGGAAGACGGACTGCAAAGCTGGGCTGAAACCCAGTTGCTGATGGGCAAGGATCACCTGCTGGATGAGGCACAACCCCGCTTCGAACGCATTATGATTACCGCCGCACTGGGCAAAACCCATGGTCGACGCCAGGAAGCGGCCAGATTACTCGGCTGGGGCCGCAATACCCTGACCCGTAAAATCAGGGAACTGGGCATGGAGACAGACGCGAGTATATAATAAGCCGAGGGCTTTTTAGTCGTTAGTCGTTAGTCGTTAGTCGTTGGTCTTTTGGAATCAGGTGGATCCACTTCGCTTGATGCCAGCCTACAGGTCTGGCCATGCCACGACAAAATCCATACATTTGCGTTTATTTGCGTTTTCTTTTATGGCCGATTGCTGGCGGAATACCGCACATCCTGTACATAACCTCTACCGGCTCCTGCCTCTCGCGGAATACCGTACATCCTGTACATAAAAAAGCCCGCACATTGCTGTGCGGGCTTTTTTACGCATTCACGTAAAGGTGGTACTAGATTCTCTTACAGATAGTGAAGTTATTATCCAGCTCAGCACCCGTATAAGCGGCTGTACCGCCAATGTTTTGCATCTCACCGGTATTACCCACGCCGTCATCCAGCTGAAGATCGAGGATTTCAGCTACTTTACCCTGAATATCCTGCATACAGATGGCATTACCTGTAAGCGTTGCGACCGGTGTATCTTGTACACCAATCCGACCCCCAAACGCATGATTGGGTAGCCCAGTACCTGAACCGGACACCAGGCCTGACTCACGCAAATGCACCCATACCTGACGACTCTCATTATTGGTATTGTTCGCAAACGCATTACCTGCGATCAGGCCATTACCGTTACCGGGAGAAACCGCGCCACCCCAGCGTGCTGCCGCGTTTAGATCGTCGCCTGGAAGTGCGTTATAACGATCCATATAGGAGAAAATACCCGCCGAAATGCCATTGAAGTCATTTGCGGTACGCTTGATTTTGGAGTTGGTGATTAATTCCTGCCCTTTTAATACACCGCCCAGCAGCAGGCCGATAATAACCAGCACAATGGCGATTTCTATTAAGGTAAAACCCGTCTGTTTCTTCATCATTATTTAATTCTCCTCTGAGAGTGATATCTATAAAAATATAGCCTGACCATACCTAAGCACAGCGCATACCAGTTCAGTATAGTAGATATTTTTCAATGACTTACAGAATTAAGCTAATTTTTTGCATTAAATATTGTTGAAATCTCGACGGTTTCCCGCTAGCGTGTGCTGAAATCTCAACAGATGGCAAAACTTCAACACATGAACCGCCAGCCGCGCCTCGATCGCCTTAACCTTATCAGCAAATACGAGTTTGCCCACCTCGGGCTGATGCTGCTATTACTGCTGCTGGCGCTGCAGGTGCCAACGGATAACCCCTTATTGAGCAGCGCCCTGCTGATAGCCCATATCGGCTTTTTTCTGCTCTGGCAACCGGCACTCAAGGCCTCGCAGCAGGTACAGATCAAAACCCTGTTACCGGTTCTACTGATCAACAGCCTGCTGTATATCTTTCTCGGCGACTGGTTTATCGCGCTGTGGATTATTCTACTCAGTGGACTTACCGGTGGCAGCGCACTGCTCAATGGCCCGCAACGTTCGCTGTATGCGCTGTCGCTGGTAATTTTAATTTTGCAGCTCAGCCTGATTCTCACCCCGCGACTGTTTCAGCTTGAGGTCATCGACAGCCAGATCGAGCAGCTGGTGTCCTATGCGCTGATTATTGCCTGCGGTTTTATTGCACTGTCCCCCAATAGAAAAAATCGCAGCATTCAGATTGATTATCTACACAGTACGATCATCAGTTTCGGCTTATTCAGCTTTTATCTGGCCAGCATCCTGATCAGCTATACATCGCATATTCACTACCTGCAGTCGATGCTGATTACTGCGCTGTCAATTGCGGCATTTCTGTTATTGCTCAGTCTGATTTATCTGCCGCAGTCTGGGCTTGCCAGTATTGGCCAGGTATGGGAGCGGCATATTCTTAATATCGGCAACCCGTTTGAACGCTGGGTCAAACAAACATCCTTGCTGGGCAAGAACAGAAAAATCACGCCCGAACTTTTTTTGCATAACAGCATTGAGCATTTACTCACTCTGTCCTGGGTGAGTGGCGTCGAATGGCGAGATGCAGAACAGCGCCAGTTACAGGGTGATATCAGTCGCTACTATACCGAGTTTAAAGAACACGATATCAGCATCACCCTGTACAGCCTGATTCCAATGGGCACGGCATTAAAAATACACGCGCAATTGTTAATGCAGCTGATGTGTTTCTTCTACACTTCAAAACTGCGTGAAATCAGCCTGAAAAACCAGATTCATCTGAAAGCGGTATATGAAACCGGCGCCAAGCTCACCCACGATATTAAAAATATTCTGCAATCATTACAGGCACTCACCGGCGCGGTGCAGGCAAGCGACGAACCACAGCAAAGTCATCAACTGATGCAACGTCAGCTACCCCTGCTAACACAGCGCTTGCAAAACACCCTGAACAAATTACAGACAAAAACCGATACCGGCACCAGCATGGTGGACATTGAGCACTGGTGGAAAGAACTGCAAAGCCGCTACCATGGCCGGGATATTGTCTTTGAGGGAACAGTTACACAGAGCCTTTCTATCGATGCCGACGTATTTGATACGGTGCTGGAAAACCTGCTGGAAAATGCACGCAGTAAACGCCGGGTAACACCGCAGATTAACATCACCACACACCTGCTTATTCAACATGAACAGGTAGAGATAACCGTATGTGATAACGGTGAACCGGTCAATGCAACAAAAGCACCGCAACTGTTTAAGCAGATTATACCTTCCAGCGATGGCTACGGCATTGGTCTGTATCAATCGGCACAGCTAGCCGAACGCAATGGTTATCGGCTGGAGCTGGTTAATAATGAGATGGGTAAGGTCTGCTTCAGACTCTCCGCGATGCGGCTTAACTCTGCGCAAACAAACCTGGCGGATTGAGCATGTGTGGAAAAATATTTCAGAGAACGTTGAGAATACACATTGGCCAAAGCAAAGCTGTAATCAGGCCAGAATATCGGGAATCAGCTCGTCTTCTATTGTAACAATCATTTCCTTGAGCCTGAGCTTGCGCTTTTTTAAACGCTGCAGCTGCATCTGTTCCAGCCCGCCGGTCATCTGCATGCGATGAATCACATCATCCAGATCACGGTGTTCCAGACGTAGTTCTTCCAGTCTGATCTGTAATTGTTCCAGCTCGCTGTCTGCCATGGCGCCCTGCTTGTGCTCGAATGGCCTCGAATAAGGCCGGTGTGCTGATTATAGTCCTGATGTCTCGCCGCAGGCAATCTGCTCGCAGACAGGCGTGTGGCCTGCAGGATTATTTCTTTGCAAAATCCAGACAGACAGAATTAATACAATACCTCAGTCCGCTGGGTTGTGGGCCATCTTCAAACACATGCCCGAGGTGCGCATCACAGTTGGCACAGCGCACTTCCACCCGCACCATACCCAGCGATACATCTTCAATTTCACGGATACAGTGGTCGTTAACCGGTTGCCAGAAACTGGGCCAGCCACTGCCGGAGTCATACTTTTCTTCCGAGCTAAACAGCGGCTCATTGCAGCAGATGCAATGGTACACACCGGTTACATCATGCTGGTAATAGGCGCCGCTAAAGGGGGCTTCGGTGCCCTGCTGTCGCGTCACCCGGTAGGTTTCGTCATCAAGCTGCTGTTTCCACTCGTCTTCGCTTTTGTTGAGTTTGCTCATAATCGCTCTGGCTATCTTCATAGGCAACAAGCTTACGTGATTTTAACTGCTGTTGTCACTGGTAGGTATACAGACTGATCAGCACTGCTCCCAGGGCAGACCGTGAAAGCGCCAGCCCCCCAGCGTGCCTCGATGGTAATTTTCGTCGCGGTCACCTTCAAAACCCTCATCAACATGACAGACATGATGCAGGCCGGCCTTCAATAAGGTATTGCCCGCATCGATAGAGCGCTTACCGCTGCGGCATATCAGCATAATGGGTGGCGTACTCTCACCCTGCTCACAGGCACCGCCGAGTATCAGCTGACGGATTTCCTTAACAAAATTCGGATTTACTTCCCAGTCCGGTTCGTCAATCCAGGGAATATGAATTGCACCTTTGGGGTGACCGACAAACAGGTATTCCATATTGGAACGAATGTCGATCAGCAGCGCACTGGGAACAGAATGCATCAGCTCATAGGCCTGTTGCGGTGTCAGATGGTTCAGTTGGTCATGTTCGAGTTGTAGCGATGTGCTCACTAATGCACCTGTGTATGATCGCCGTGTTTTTTCAGCTCACGCAGTTCATGAAACACCTGTTTGAATACCGCCACCCAGCGTTCACTGAACTGGCCGCCTTCATGCTTGCCAATTTCAATGGCTGCCCGCAGCAGCGGGCGTTTTAGCAGGGTGGCATGGGCGCGCTCATGGGTGCGCGCATCCACCAGGTCAACAATAGCAATAATTTTCGCACCGTCGCAAATCTCGCTTTCGGTTAAGCCATAAGGATAACCCTCGCCATCTACCCGTTCGTGATGCTGCAGCACCATGGTCGCGGCGTCACGCCAGTTTTTCATATAGCGCATCAGCTCGTAACCAATCACCGGATGCTGCTTAATCTGCTGCCGCTGTTCCTCGCTCAGCTCGCCCCGCCCATTAATGATCTCCAGCGGCAGCAGGGCCATGCCGGCATCGTGCATATAAATAGCCGCCGCCAGCTGGTTCGGTTCCACCGGGCGTCCTGCCATATCATTCATTTTCAATGCCAGCCGCAACATGCGGTGCACACGGCCTCGCCAGTAGTTGGCGCGGTGCTCCAGCGGTTCCGCCAGTGCGCGGAAGAAAATGAAATCATCACTCTCTTCAACGCCGTAGGCGGCCAGCTCTTCCTCATCGGGGCTGTCTTTGGAAAACAGATTGGCAAGGGAATCTCTGTTGCTAATACTGGTTTCAATGATTTCCATACTGGGGTCAAGTAACAACAGGGCATCCTTGATCAATAGATCACGGCTGAGTTCATCGCCATCGGGAATGCCCTCAATGGCATCGCAAATTCGCGGCAGGCGGGTCATCAGCACACAACGCTGGCTGTCACCGTCAATGATTTTTTCGATGACCATTTTTATATCATCCACTGCCAGCAACAGCAGGTCACTGAGAACGGTTTCAAAGACGATATGCTTATTGCGAATCGATTGCAGCAGGCGGTTCAGGCTGCGGGTAAGTGGCTGCAGCTGCAACAGGCCAATATCTGATAACGCCTGATGAATACTGTCGACACTGTGCTGCATTTCCCGCAGCATCAGATCATCTTCCGGCGATAGCTCCAGCATCAGCAGTGACTGTTCGATTTTCTGTTCCGCAGCGCTATAATCAGCAAAAAATCCGGCCAGATCACTGGCCTGAATAGTGGCCTGAATAGACGCTGAATAATCGGCCATATCTGTTTTTGACATTTGCTCACCCTCCAACAACCGCCTCATTTTGAGACCTTTATCACAGTATAAGCCTAAATGACTGTGAATCCAGCCTGTATGTCGGCTGTTGATGGATTAACGGGCGATTTCTTCGGCTAAAAGCTCTTGAGCGCCGCTGAATAATGATGACATATCAGCATTGCTCAGAGGCGCTCTAGCTCTTCCGATTTAAGCAGCCAGTCCTCTTCCACCTGCTCAAGCTGGCGACTCAAGTCGGCACGCTGCTGCGACAGGGCCTGCATCTGCTGCAGGTTCTGCGTATCGTATATTTCCGGCTGAGCCAGCGCCTCTTCACTCGCCTGCAGCGCCTGTTGCAGTTGCTGCATCTGCTTTTCCAGCTGATTTAACTGTTTTTTCAACGGCTGCAGCTTCTGCCTCTGCTCCGCCTGCTGCTGGCGCTGGATTTTTTTATTTTGCGATGTGCCAGTGTCTGTATCTTCTGCGCTGCTTGCACTCTGTGCTTGCTGCGCTGCGGTTACAGCCTCTGTCGTGGTGTTTTTGGGCTGCATCAGCCAGTTACGGTAGGCATCCAGATCCTCATTAAATACAGACACCTTTCCCTGATCCACCAGCATAAACTGGTCGCTGACCGAGCGCAGTAAATGCCGATCATGGGACACCAGCACCATTGCCCCCTCAAAATCCTGCAAAGCCATCGACAGCGCATGGCGCATTTCCAGATCAAGGTGATTGGTGGGCTCATCCAGCAATAGCAGGTTCGGTCGCTGATAAATCAGCAATGCCAGTACCAGCCGTGCTTTTTCACCGCCGGAAAATGGCGCCACCGGTTCCAGCACCCGGTCACCGTGGAAGTTATAGCCGCCGAGATAGCTACGAATCTGCTGCTCACTCAATTTCGGGTCGAGGCGCTGCAGATGCAACAGCGCACTGGCCTGGGAATCGAGCTGTTCCAGTTGATGCTGCGCGAAGTAACCAATTTTCAGCTCCGATGACGGGCTAAAGTCACCCCGTTGCACTGCCAGCTCACCCGCCAGCACTTTTATCAGTGTCGATTTGCCCGCGCCATTGTGACCCAGCAGTGCAATACGATCCCCGGGCAACAGACTCAGGCTGACCGATTTGAGAATTTTTACATCGCCATAACCGACATCCACATTGTCCAGGCTCATCAGCGGATGCGGCATTTTACCGGGCTTAAAAAATTGAAAGTGAAACGGCGAATCGATATGTGCCGCAGCAATCAGCTCCATGCGCTCCAGTGCTTTTACTCGGCCCTGCGCCTGCTTTGCTTTACTCGCCTTGGCCTTGAAACGGCGAATAAAACTTTCAATGTGTTCAATTTCGCGCTGCTGTTTTTCGTATTCTGACTGTTGCAGTGCCAGATGCTCAGCGCGCATTTTTTCAAACGCCGAGTAATTACCGCTATAGAGTTTCAATCGTTGCTGTTCAATATGCACAATATAAGTACACACCCGATCAAGAAAATCGCGGTCGTGTGATATCAGTAACAGCGTGCCACTATAGCTTAACAGCCATTGTTCCAGCCAGATGACCGCATCCAGATCCAGATGGTTGGTGGGTTCGTCCAGCAGCAATAAATCGGAGCGGCACATCAGAGCCTGCGCCAGATTCAGGCGCATCCGCCAGCCACCGGAAAACTGACTCACTCGCTGCTGTAACTGCTCGGTTTTAAAGCCCAGCCCCAGCAATAACTTACCGGCCCTGGCCTCCGCGCTGTAGGCATCGATGTCCGCCAGTTTTGTATGGCACAGCGCCTGCGCATGGCCGTCATTACTGGCTTCTGCCTGTGCCAGTTGCTGCTCGGTTTCACGCAACTCGCGGTCACCGTCCAGCACATAGTCCAGCGCGCTTTGTTCAACCGCCGGGGTTTCCTGCGCCACATGGGCAATAACTGTGTGCGGCGGCAATTCAAGTTCACCGGCATCACTGTGCAGTTTATTTAAAATCAGTGCAAACAGGCTCGACTTGCCACAGCCATTGGCGCCGGTCACACCCACGCGATTCCCACGATGAATGCTCAGACTGGCCTGCTCGAACAGCAGATGTACGCCACGGCGTATGGCAAGATTACTGAGTGTTAACATAATTGCACGGTTTGATCCGATGTTAATGTGTACTGAATTTTTAAGCTGCTTACAAAAGGCTTAACCGGTTTGAAAAAAACCGGTTAAGCCTGTGTATTATTTATTTCGTACTTTTATTTCTTAAGGGCCTGCGCCAGTGCATCCGCCATGGCCGAGTTGCCCACCGATGGCGCGGCCCGAGATGTCGAGCTGGTTTTTGCCGGACGTTTTTTATCCCGTGGCATGTCTTTTACCTGGTCACGACTGTCATCGTCGAGGCGCATACTCAGTGCAATGCGTTTACGCTGTACATCGACTTCCATCACCTTGACCTTAACCACATCACCGGCCTTGACTACTTCCCGCGGGTCTTTCACATAGCTGTTTGACAACGCGGATATATGCACCAGTCCATCCTGGTGCACACCGATATCGACAAAGGCGCCAAAGTTGGTGACATTGGTGACCACGCCTTCCAGCAGCATATCCGGCTGCAGATCTTTTATTTCTTCAATGCCGTCTTTAAACTCTGCGGTTTTGAATTCCGGCCGCGGATCACGGCCGGGTTTTTCCAGCTCGGCGAGAATATCTTTCACCGTGGGCAAACCAAACTGCTCATCAGCAAAGTCATTGGCGCTAACGGTTTTAAGAAAACCGGTGTCACCCATAATCGATTTAATATCACGCCCCGATTGCTGGATAATTTTTTCCACCACCGGATAGGCTTCCGGATGCACCGCTGAACGATCCAGTGGATTATCACCCTGGGAAATTCTTAAAAAACCTGCCGCCTGTTCAAATGCCTTTGGCCCCAGTCGTGACACATTGAGTAATTGTTGACGGTTCCCATAGGCACCGTTCTGGTCACGGTACTGCACAATGTTTTCCGCCATGCTCTGCGACAAACCGGAGACCTGCGACAATAACGGCACCGATGCCATATTCACATCAACACCGACCGCGTTAACACAATCTTCAACCACGGTATCCAGCTGTCGCGCCAGACGCGTCTGGCTGACATCATGTTGGTACTGTCCGACACCGATCGCTTTGGGTTCAATTTTTACCAGTTCTGCCAGTGGGTCCTGCAAACGACGCGCAATTGAAACCGCGCCGCGGATGGTTACATCCAGATCGGGAAATTCTTTTGATGCCAGCTCCGATGCGGAGTAAACCGATGCGCCGGCTTCGGATACCACCAGTGAACTTAAATTCAGTTCGGGGTATTTTTTAATCACATCCCTGGCCAGCTTGTCGGTTTCCCGCGATGCGGTGCCATTACCAATACTGATTAATCGCACATCATGTTTCTTTGCCAGCGCAGCAATAACCGCAATCGACTGATCCCACTGATTTTTTGGCTGATGGGGATAAATCGTCGCATAATCCACCAGCTTGCCGGTTTCATTCACCACTGCCACTTTAACCCCGGTACGCAAACCGGGATCAAGCCCCATGGTGGCCTTGGGGCCAGCCGGTGCAGCGAGGAGTAAATCATTGAGATTGGAAGCAAATACTTTTATCGCTTCTTCTTCCGCGGCTTCTTTCAGTTTCATTTTCAGTTCAACATCAAGGTGGCTGAAGATTTTTATTTTCCAGGCCCAGCGCACCGTATCCTGCAACCATTTATCCGCGGCTCTAGCTTTATTTTCCAGCTGATAGAACTGACTGATCATCGCCTCGCACGGATGCATCTGTGTAGTTTCCAGTTCATCTTCACCGGGCACTTTCAGACTCATCTGCAGAATATTTTCATTGCGCCCACGAAATAGCGCCAGTGCACGATGCGATGGAATTTTATTCAGTGCTTCGTGGTATTCAAAATAATCGGCAAATTTCTCACCTTCGCTTTGTTTGCCCTCAATCACCTTCGATTCGATGATACCGTTCTGCCACAGATAATCGCGCAGACGCTGCAGCAAGTCCGCCTCTTCTGCAAACTGCTCCATTAATATCTGTCGCGCACCATCCAGCGCGGCTTTTGTATCGGCAACACCCTTGTCCGCATCAATGTATTTTTCAGCTTCTGTTTGCGGGTTCAGCTTCGGATCAGCAAACAGATCTGTAGCCAGTGGCTCCAGCCCGGCCTCTCTGGCAATCTGTGCCCTGGTACGGCGTTTGGGTTTATAGGGAAGGTATAAATCTTCGAGGCGATTTTTTGTGTCGGCCTGCAAAATCGAGGCCTTGAGTTCGGGCGTGAGCTTGTCCTGCTCATCGATGCTTTTCAGTACTGCATCACGGCGCTCATCCAGTTCACGCAAATAACGCAAACGGTCTTCCAGCTGACGCAGTTGCGAGTCATCCAGACCCCCGGTGACTTCTTTACGGTAACGGGAAATAAAAGGCACGGTTGCGCCTTCATCAAGCAGGCCGACGGCGGCTATGACCTGCTGTTCATTAACGGCTAATTCATCGGCAATGCGCTGGGTAACTGATAACATAAAACAATAAAACCATGCTGTGAAACAAAGGTCTTATTGTACCTTAAAGATAGAGGCTATCCTGTAAAAATTGCGCATTTATCCCACATATCTCACACACCACGGGCTAATGGAAAAGACGTTTTTTCAGATGCAAAACAACCTTGCTTAAACCCAGCTTCAGGCGACTATCGGCATGGTTAATCAGCGGTAGTAGTTTACGCATCGCCGACGCCAGTTGTTGATCCGTCACCGTCGATGCCTGTTGTGATAACTGCTGCAACAGCTCTTCCAGATTGACATCAACCTCCACTCCCGCCTGACTGGGCGCTGCGGATTCAAGCGCCTGCCCGGTCTGGTAACAGATGATTTCCGCGCGGCCATTATCAAGCGCAGTTTGCATCGCCTGTTCTGCCTGTTGCAGCATTTCGCTAAAGCTGGTCTGATCATCACAGCTGCGCGGTGAGGTAATGCCGGTACTGAAGCGAATCTTGAACTCTTCCTCACCCATGCGCAATTTAAGTCGACCCACCCTGTCACAGATGCGCGTCACCACGGCCTCCGCGCCCTGTGGATCCGATGACGGCAACAGCAGCGCAAACTGTGACACCCCCATACGCGCCGCAATATCTTCCTTGCGTTTGCCCTGATTAATGATTGAGGCCACCTTGCGTAAAATCTGTTCGGCAATCGACTTGCCGTGTTTCACAAACAGTTCGGAAAAACGATCAATACTGAAGGCAACCAGGCTCAGCTGGGTGCAGTGCCGTGTGGCGTAGGCTACCGCCTGCTCGCCCTGCTGTTTGAAGGATGAATCCACCAGCAGGCCAGTGAGTTTATCGGTTGAAACCCGCTGCTGCAGCGACTGCACTTCATTGCGATAATTGATGTGCGTACCCGCACGGGATTTAAGCGAGAGCGAATCAAATGGCTTGGTAATAAAATCGGTAGCACCCAGTGACAATACCTTTTCCCTGGTGCCATCGCTTTCTTCCGCACCGGTAATAATCACCACCGGCATTCTGGCCAGCGCCTCATCATCCGAAGCGCGAATCTGCTGCAACAGTTCAAAGCCATCCATATTGGGCATGCCGATGTCGCTGAACACCACGGAAATTTTCGGGTTGCTGCGCAGAATATCCAGCGCTTCCTCGCCATCTTCGGCTTCAACCACGGCAAAATCTTTTTGCAGAATTTTTACAGCTGCACGGCGAATCACCCGGGAATCGTCGACGATTAAAATCTGGTTTTCGTTATTTTCAGACACGTTATACATTCGCCCGTATTATTCAAGCTGCCCTGGTTCGCCGAGCTGTTCACCAGCGGCAACATTGCAGTAAAGTCGTCGTGTTTTCAGGAAAGTGTATAGGAGTTTAGCCGATTAAAAACAAAACGTTAGCGATTGCTATTAAGCGGATCTGTGAGTGAAGTCGCCATTCCCGCAGAACACGGGAATGGCTGAACACTGCCTAGCTGGCGCGTGGCGCACGGGATGCGCGCTTACGCTCATTTTCGGTCAGCAGTTTTTTGCGCGTACGGATAAAGTTGGGGGTCACTTCCACCAGCTCGTCATCATCAATGAACTCCAGCGCCTGCTCCAGCGTCAACTTGATCGCGGGTGTCAGCGTCAGCGCTTCATCGGTGCCCGAGGCACGCACGTTGGTGAGCTGCTTGCCTTTCAGCGGATTGACCACCAGGTCGTTATCACGGGCGTGAATACCCACCAGCATGCCTTCGTAGACTTCATCGCCGTGCTCAAGGAACATGCTGCCACGTTCCTGCAGGTTGAAGATAGAATAGGACAGGGCCTTACCGGCACCATTGGAAATCAGCACGCCCTTGCTGCGCTGACCGATCACCGCATCTACCCGCGGGCCGTAGCTGTCAAACACGTTATACATCAGACCGTTACCGGCGGTGGCGGTGAGAAACTCGGTGCGGAAACCAATCAGACCGCGGGTCGGAATAATGTAATCCAGACGCACCCGGCCACGTCCATCGGGCACCATGTTTTTCAGCTCGCCCTTGCGCTTACCGAGTTTTTCCATCACTGATCCCTGGGCATCTTCCGGCACGTCCACCGTCAGCTGCTCATAGGGTTCGCACAGCTTGCCGTCGATTTCCTTGATCACCACTTCAGGACGACCCACACACAGCTCGAAGCCTTCACGACGCATCGATTCAATCAATACCGACAGGTGCAGTTCACCACGCCCGGAGACGCGAAATTTATCACCGGTTTCACCCGGCTCTACACGCAGTGCCACATTGTGAATCAGCTCCTGATCCAGACGGTCGGAAATATTACGTGAAGTGACAAATTTTCCATCCTGACCTGCCAGCGGACCATTATTCACCTGGAAAGTCATGCTCAGGGTTGGCTCGTCTACCGACAATGGCGGCATAGCCTCTACATGCTCCGGATCACACAGGGTGTCGGAAATATTCAGTTTGTCGATGCCGTTAAAACAGATAATGTCACCGGCCTGCGCCTCGGGCACTTCAACCCGCTCCAGACCATGGAAGCCCAGAATCTGCTGCATGCGCACGCTGGTGCGTACCTTTCCATGGCGATCGATCAGGCTCAGCGGCTGATTACGCTTGATTCTGCCCTGCTTGATACGGCCGATACCGATAACCCCGACATAGGAGTTGTAGTCCAGTGAGCTTACCTGCATCTGGAAAGGCGCATCCAGATCCACATCCGGCTCCGGCACATGTTCGACAATCGCTTCAAACAGCGGCGTCATATCGCCTTCACGGGCACTGTCATCCAGGCTGGCAAAACCGCCCAGACCGGAGGCATAGATCACCGGGAAGTCCAGCTGCTCATCGGTGGCGCCCAGCTGATCAAACAGCTCGAAGGTCTGGTCCAGCGCCCAGTCAACTCGCGCCGCCGGCTTGTCCACCTTGTTAATCACCACAATCGGCCTGAAGCCCATATTAAAGGCTTTCTGGGTCACGAAGCGGGTTTGCGGCATGGGGCCTTCCTGGGCGTCCACCAGCAGCAGCACCGAGTCCACCATTGACAGCACCCGCTCAACCTCACCACCAAAGTCGGCGTGGCCCGGGGTATCTACGATATTAATGCGGTAGTCATTCCACTTAATCGCGGTGTTTTTGGAAAGGATGGTAATACCACGCTCTTTCTCCTGATCGTTAGAGTCCATCACGCAGGTATCCATTTCAACACGGGTATCAACCGTGCCAGACTGCTTTAACAGTTCATCAACCAGGGTGGTTTTACCGTGGTCGACGTGCGCGATAATCGCGATATTACGAAGTTTCATCTTGGGTTCGAGCTCCTGGCCAGTGCGGGCACATACAGTGGCCAGTCACTCCGGCCATCAAAAGGCCGCCGATTATACAGCATATTAGGGATTGATGATTAGTGTAGAATGGCGGATTTATCACTATTTGTCGGATTTTATGCAAAATACTCACTACCGGCGGCTGGGTGGCGAAGCGGCAGTACGCCAGCTGGTTGATCGTTTCTATGAGCTGATGGACAGCCGCGACGACTGTCGCGAGCTACGCCAGCTGCATTCAGCGGATCTGACACAGGCCCGCGACAAACTGTTTATGTTTCTCTCCGGCTGGCTTGGCGGCCCCTCACTGTATATCGAACAATACGGCCACCCGCGCCTGCGCCAGCGTCACATGCCGTTTGCGATTGGTGAAATCGAACGCGATCAATGGATGAGCTGCATTGATCAGGCGATGAGCGAGCAGCAACTTGAACCCGCACTGCACAAGGAACTCTACGCTGCCTTTTATAAAACCGCCGATTTTATGCGCAACCAGTAGTTCGCACCGCATACCCCCCTCACAGAACAACGACTGAAAGCGCCACTTTCAGGTTTTTTATCGACTTTTACTGGAAACTTACGCCTGATTGAGCCATTATCCGCGGTAACTAACCCGAACGGGTGAAACAACACATGAAGCAAAGCAACACCAGGGAGCGCAATGGCCAAGCAAGCTGAAGACCTCGTAAAAGGCGTGGTCAAACTGATATCTCTGCCAGAGATATATATCCGCATTACCCAGGCACTGGAAGACGACAACCATGACGCACGGCAGCTGGGGGATATTATCGGTCACGACCCGGCACTCACCGCCAGAATTCTACGCATCGTCAATAGCGCCTACTATGGTCTGGCGACACAGGTTGAGGTAGTCAGTCGGGCCGTATCGGTGATTGGTGAAGATGATCTGCGCAACCTGGTGCTGGCGACATCGGCGGTTGATACCTTCAAGCGCATACCCAATCAGCTGGTTGACATCGACCTGTTCTGGCGCCACAGCGTACACACCGGCATAGTCGCTCGCATTCTCTCCAAACAGTGCAATATTCTGCACGGCGAGCGCCTGTTTGTCGCCGGCATGCTGCACGACATCGGCAAACTGGTGCTCTACTTCAAGGAACCCGAACTGTCACAACAGGTATTGCTACAGGCTGCAGACGACGACGGCCAGCTGTGGAAGGCGGAAAAATCAATCATCGGTTTCACCCATGCCGATGTGGGTGCCGCGCTAATCGATGCCTGGAAGCTGTCTGACATACTCAAAGAAGTGGTGAACTACCATCACACACCACTGCTGGCGACAAAAGCCCCGATTGAAACCGCGCTGGTGCACATCGCTAACTGTATCGTTAATGCACTGGCACCGGATACCGAGGTGGATGAGCACCTGCTGGACGGCTACCCCGGTTTCGAACCCAAAACCCTGGAAATGACCGGGCTGGACATGAAAAAGCTGCCCGCGGTAATGGACCAGGCCTGGGAGCACGCCGCAGAGGTGCTCGACATTATCTGCCCGCGTATCTAGGGAAGCTCTGATAATTCATCCATGAATTATCAGAGCAAAAACAAATCAAAATGCGATTTTGATTTGTTTTTCATTTTCAATAACTTACCAGTTATTGAAAATGGCGACACATCCTTGTGCCGCGGAACCTCTGAGTTTTTCAGAGGTACCCTGGCTTCTCTCTACGCCTGCATGAAGCCGCCGACGGAGTCACTTTTTGTGACCCGCATCACTATGTGCCGTCGGCAAACCGGCTAAATTAACAGGCGTAATCCCTGTGCCTTCACCCTCACTTCCGAATGCACTTCAAATGTTAAAAGCATCTACAGGCTGCGAAGCTCCAGATGACTTGTCTTCGCCGTCTTTAAACGAACGATGCGCACTAACGCACAGCCTCACGAGCTAACCGTGTCCTGAAACAGGCCAGACCTGAGTAGTGCCCATTACGAACGACAGGAACCGCTGACACTTGTCACCGCTGTTCCGCCAATATTCTGTATGGAATAGAAAGATGAGCGCAATAATTCACCGTTTTAAAAACAACTCGGCCAGCAATAACCGCCTCAAGCAGTTACAGCCGCTGCTCAAGCAGATTACCGAGAGCCTGAACCAGGAGCTCTCCGAGCTGACCGGCTGCATGTTCGATAGCGCCGATGACATGCTGTTTCAGATGGCGGAGAATGCCGACTCCAACGAGCTACAGAACGAATACTTTGACACCATGCGCATGCTGCGAGTGGAACGCAAGCCGGTGATCGAGGCCTTTGCCGACAGCCTCAGGGCGCGTTTACAACCGGCGCAAACAGAGTCGGACACAGCCGACTTTGATGAAGACGAACTCAGCCTGGTGGATCAAAGCGAAATGGAAGAGCTGGTGGCGATTTCCAGCATGCACTCCAAGGCGATGAACCTGTACGGTGAGGCGGTTAATCATCTGGAAGCGCGCATTGAGCATATGGCATTAAAAAGCCCCGGCATTTTCAGCAAGAACGCACTGTCACCCAAAAGCCTGTGCGAATCCTTCCGTGATGCGCTGACAGACCTCGAGCTGTCCACCAACACCAAGCTGGTGCTATTCAAATTATTTGATCAGGAAGTGATTCTGCATCTGCAACCCCTTTATCAAAAACTTAATCAACTGTTTGTGGATCAGGGCATTCTGCCGCAGATTAAAACCGCCAACAGCGCGCAGCCACAAAAAAGCCGATACTCGGCCCAGGCCGAACCTGCGCCCGGCGGCGATTCAAGCTATGCGGTGTTCAGAGACAATATGGTGTGCCAGCCCGCTGCCACCTCCTGTTATTCCGCCAGCCATAACCCTGGCCACATGCCTGCGCATAACCATGGCCAGGCGGGCGCACACGGCACACCGATGGGTGCGGCGTGTGCAGACAACAGCTATGGCGTTGACAATGCTGCGGGCAACCATCTGCAACAGGAAATTAATCGCGTTGCCAGCCAGTTTATTTATGGTGGCACCAGCGCTGGCGCAAGCGGAACATCCACAGCCGGTCACAGTAACCAGTTTTATGACCGCCGCGATGTAATGCAGGCACTGTCCAGCATCCAGCAACAGGCGCTTAACAATACACAAGCGGGAAACGCAAACGCGCAGCCGATACTGATCAATTCCAGTGAATTAAAACAGGCACTGCTCAGCCAGATCGGCCAGCAGTCTGCCGGCACTATTAGTCGTCAGGTCAGCCGGGTGGATGAAAAAACCATCGACTTTATCGAGATGCTGTTCGATGCCATTATCGCGGATGACACGATTTCAGAACCGGTCACCAACCTGTTGCTGCGCCTGCAGATACCGCTGGTCAAGGTAGCAATGATCGATGAGAACTTTTTCGGCGCCAGCGAACATCCCTGCAAGACCACACTGAATATGCTCGCCTATCTGGGACGCGGCATTGCCGAGCGCAGTGATCCGTTGTTCGGCAAACTCGAACAGGTGGTGGAAAGCATACTCAATGAGTTTGATATTGACCTCGACAGCTTTGAAAATGCAATTGCCATGCTTGAAGACATCGAGCAGGATGAAATCAGCCGCAGTGCTGAAATCGAAATGGAAACGCAGAAAGCCGTATTGCATGCGCATGCCCGTGATATGGTACTGGCAGAGCTGCAACAACATGCGAAAAATCAGCAACTACCCAAAGTATCGCAGAAGCTGATCCTTAAGCACTGGTCGACTCTGATGTTTCACCGCTATATCAAACATGGCAAACAGAGTGAACAATGGCAGCAGGCATCCAGTGCCGCCAGGCAGTTAATCCAGTTATTACAGCCGATTGCTTCATCGCAATCGCATTTCCGCCTGCAAAGTGAAAAGGGCGAGGTGCTCGAAATTATTCATAACGGCCTTAAGAAAACCCGACAAAACCCGGCAGAATTCGAAACCGAAATCAATCAGGTCAGCAGCCTGTTTGAAAGCATGCTGGAGCAAAGCAACTTCAGTGATCGCGCACTGAATCTGTCGTCTGAGCCTGTAATAAACGACAGCTATTACACTGAGGTAACGGACGAGATCGACAGTGAAGCAGAACTTGACACCATGCCAGATCCGCTACTTGACCTGCAGGATGAGATTGATCCACTGCAGGAACAGGCTAGACTGGCACGGGAAAAAGTTGCCAACCTGCCATCTGAAATACGCCCCGGCGTCTGGTTCAAGGTATTTAACGGTGAAGATAATGCAGCCAGACGCGCCAAGCTGTCGGTGATCGTGATGGAAGAAGCCAAACTGGTATTTGTTGACCGAATGGGGATCAAGGTAATTGAAAAGGATGCGGAGGAATTTCTTAATGAAATTAACACCGAGCAGTCGTCACTTATTGCCGACCATTCAGCCTTCGATCACGCCCTTGGCATGGTAATCAATTCATTATCCGCAGCAAGCTGAGTGATGAATCTTACGCGATGAGCCAGACAATTAAACAGCGCCTTAAAACCAGACTCAGGTACTGCCTGCAAAAAAGACAGATACCTGAGCGCTGCCAGCATCTGGTTTTCAAATTATGGCCCACCGCGCTGTTTAATATACTGAAACAGTACGACGAGCAGAGCACGCAGTGGCAGTCTGCAATCCGCCTGTACCGCGAACTGATCGATTCAATTCAGCCTGTTGAAAGCCGGCTGCAGTACAATCAGATCAAGTCAAAGTACCTTGCGCTGGTGCGCAACACCAATAATACGTTGCTGCTTTACCACCATGAAAGCCGTGTTGAAACGGCCATTAAATCACTGCTCGCCTATTATCATCAGTCATTGCAGGCTGCTAGTGCACGGCTGGAATCGGCAACCGACCCTGATGCTGTGAATAAAATAGCGCGTCTGCCATCGATGGTTAAACCCGGCATCTGGTGTGAACTGTATATTGATGACAACACACCGCCACGACGCTTGCGACTGGCGATTATTAACAGCCAGACCGGACAGTTAATTTTCGTTAATCGGCACGGGATTAAAATACTGCAGAAGGATGCGGATGATTTCACCCGTGAACTGCTGGAGGCACGTTCCAGAATTTACAAGCACGATAACCTGTTCAGTCACAGCAACGATAAAACACCTTTTCAGAAAATAGGTTAATACCGGAAACTGGATTCAGCGACAAAAAACATCTGTGCGCTGCACATCAGTTACAGTTTTTACGGATATCATCACGCAGCTTATCAGTCAGCTGATCACGCTTCTCTGTGGGTATCACAATTCGGTTACCGTCCTTGTCCAGACGATACAGATAGCCAACACTTTCGTATTGTTTCAGGCGATCTCTGGCGACCGTACATTGCCGTTGTGCATACTGCTTCTGTTCACGCTGCTTATCGGCCTGCTGCTGTTTTCTGAGACGATCTTCCTGCATTGCATCGAGCAGTCGCTGCCGTTTTTCTGCTCTATCTGCACTGCTGTCAAAATGTCCTTTTTTGCTCACATCCACCTGCAATGAATCGGCCTCGTCAGCGGGTTTGTCACCATAATGGGTATGCCCCTGATCATCCACCCATTTATAGATTTCAGCCGACACATTGCCGCTTAGAGAAAGGCAGGTTAACAATAATAATATTCTGTTCATGATTCCCTTCACATAGTTATTTAGAGAGTTAGCCACATCAGCCAGACACGGTTCTGAAGCCAGGCCTGTTCTTCACCTGGTTGGAGCAACAGTATAATGATTTACTGCGCACTTGCCAGCGGCCGTATTGCCTTGCACATCATCTGCGATCTTAAAAGAAAACGCACTAAAGTGCACGAGCACTTTGAACGTACAGACGCACGGCCCGAAGGGTGGAGCACAGGATGTGCGGAATAAATGGCGCCAACAACGCGAATTTATAAACAGAAAGGTTAACAGGGTGACATCAAGCGCAGCGGATTTAGCTGATGCGCTAGCACGTTTTGTCCATCAGGTGATAGAAGATAATGCAAATGAGACTATAAACTATCCGCTCTGAATAGATATCGCGTTAAATTCGCGGACATTTGCGTTGTTCGCGTTTTCTTTTTAATCGGCATCACCACCGGCATCCATGCCTCCCGCAAAATACCGCACTTCCTGTGCATCTTTGCTACCGGCATCCGTGCCTCCCGCAAAATACCGCACTTCCTGTGCATAATCGCTAACGGCATCCGTGCCTCTCGCGAAATACCGCACATCCTGTGCATAATCGCTAACGGCATCCCTGCCTCTCGCGAAATACCGCACTTCCTGTGCATAATCGCTAACGGCATCCCTGCCTCTCGCGAAATACCGCACTTCCTGTGCATAAAAAAGGCCGGTGCAATGCACCGGCCCTGACCAACCAGCAGGAGTCCAATCTACTGGTATTTACCTCAATTACTTGGAGGTAAATTCTGGATAGGCTTCCATACCACAGTCCACCAGGTCCATACCTTCGTATTCGTCTTCTTCGCTGACTCGAAGACCCATGGTAGCCTTGATAATGCCCCACACGATCAGGCTTGCACCAAACACCCATACAAAGATGGTTAAGGCACCGATAATCTGACCTGAGAAGCTCACACCATCGTTAGTAAGTGGTACCAGTAACAGACCCAATAGACCTACTGTACCGTGAACCGAAATCGCACCGACGGGATCGTCGATTTTCAGTTTATCCAGCGCTACGATACTGAATACAACCAGTACACCGCCAATCGCACCGAAGATAGTGGCCTGTAAGGCAGTCGGCGTTGAAGGCTCAGCAGTAATCGCAACCAGACCCGCCAGCGCACCGTTTAACAGCATGGTTAAATCCGCTTTGCCGAATAACAGGCGAGCCGTGATCACCGCAGCCAGTGCACCACCGGCAGCCGCTGTATTGGTGTTGAGGAAGACCATGGCAACCGCGTTGGCACTGGCAATATCACCCAGTTTAAGCACCGAACCGCCGTTGAAACCGAACCAGCCCATCCACAGGATAAAAGTACCCAGTGTGGCTAATGGCAGGTTGGCACCTGGAATCGGGTTGATCTGACCGTTAGGGCCATATTTACCCTTGCGTGCACCGAGTAACAGTACACCGGCTAAAGCCGCAGCCGCACCGGCCATGTGTACGATACCTGAACCTGCGAAGTCAGAGAAACCAAGATCACCCAGGTTGTACATGCCAAACACATCAGCGCCATTCCATGTCCATGAACCTTCCATTGGGTAGATGAAACCGGTCATCACTACCGCGAATGCCATAAAGGCCCACAGTTTCATACGCTCGGCAACCGCACCGGAAACAATCGACATGGCCGTGGCAACAAACACCACCTGGAAGAAGAAGTCAGATGCATCTGCATACACTGAACCGCCACCGAAGCCTTCTTCAGCAGAAGCAGCCAGTGCATCAGCGACCAGTGTTTCACCACCGGCAATACCAGAAAGAAATACACTACCGCCATACATAATCGCGTAACCCGACACCATGTACATCACGGTTGAAATGGCAAACAGCGATACGTTTTTGGTCAGAATTTCTGTTGTATTTTTAGAACGAACCAGACCCGCTTCCAGCATTGCGAAGCCGGCGGCCATCCACATAACTAATGCGCCGCACACCAGAAAGTAAAAGGTGTCCATTGCATACTGTAGTTCGAAAATTTGATTTTCCACTTACATACCCTCGTTAATTATGTTTAAAGCGCCTCTGGGCCGCTTTCGCCTGTACGGATACGAATCACCTGTTCAACCGGATAGACAAATATCTTGCCATCACCGATTTTGCCGGTATTCGCTGCGCTACGAACAGTTTCAATAACCTGCTCAACGATGTCGTCATCAACCGCCACCTCAAGTTTCACCTTGGGCAGAAAGTCCACAACATACTCGGCACCACGATACAATTCGGTGTGCCCCTTCTGTCGACCGAAGCCTTTTACCTCGGTAACGGTTATCCCCTGTACGCCAATATCAGATAGTGCTTCACGCACATCGTCCAGCTTAAAGGGCTTAATAATTGCAGAAATTAATTTCATATTAATCACCTTGTTTACAAATCGTTTTATGATCTGCTTTAAAATTTTCTTATCAGAATCTGATAAGGGTCTAGTTACGAGTTTTCAAAACACGACTCTCAATCCATCCAGGGGTTTTGAGTGCTCAGGTTTAGTCATACACTGCAGATGATGGCCCCTGCGCTAACTGCATTTTCTGTCTGCTGTGTTTTTGCATAGGCTTATTCCCTCTCTATCAAGCTGTTAATCTTAATTACTCGCGTTACGTGGCTTATCCGTAGCAGCAGCCATGCCAAATGGGAAAATGACTTATAATTCAGTAAACTACCCAATATTTCAGGGTTTATTACACGCCCAGCCGGACTAGCGTGCACTGCTTTCGCGCTATATTCACTGCCATCGCACTGTTTCAGTGCATGCCTGTGCACAAGGCAGGTGCAGTAAAAATACGTTAAACTCACTGCTCCATCTGTAGAATGTGATTGCGATGATAGATAACCAGACCTTAAGCAAACTCGCCGAACGGCTTGCGCAAAATCTGCCCGAAGGGGTACGGGTGTTAAAGCATGACCTCGACAATAATGCCCGCGCCCTGCTGGAAAGCGCACTGCGTGATATGAACCTGGTGAGCCGGGAAGAATTCGACGTACAAAGCGCGCTGTTGCAACGCAGCCAGCAGAAATTACAGCAACTGGAACAACAACTGGACGAGTTAATCCGCAAAATCGATCAACCATAATCCAACGTATAAAGGCCCACTGCAACGGGCCACACAGGAAAGGATTCCATGTCACTTGCAACCATCAATACCCAGGCACTGAACGGTGTCACCCCGCTACCGGTCAGCGTTGAAGTGGATATTTCCAATGGCCTGCCGGCGCTGGCGATCGTCGGTCTGCCGGAAGCGGCGGTACGCGAAAGCAAGGACCGGGTACGCGCCGCCATTATCAACTCCGGCTTTGAGTTTCCGGCACGAAAAATCACCGTCAACCTGGCACCCGCCGACCTGCCCAAGGAAGGTGGCCGTTATGACTTACCCATCGCAATTGGCATCCTTGCCGCCTCGCAGCAGATTCCCGATGACCAACTGGCACAGCTGGAATTTCATGGTGAGCTGGCGCTCAGTGGTGAATTGCGCGCAGTGAGTGGCGCATTGCCCATAGCGATTGGCGCACGGGATCGCAACCACACATTAATACTGCCGCACAGCGATGCACAACAGGCCAGACTGATTAAAGATGCCACGGTGTACCAGGCACAGCATCTGCTGGAAATCTGCCAGTTTCTACACCAGCAACAGATGCTGCAAACACCACAGCTGGAATTACCCACGCAACGCCCCTGGCCTCCCGACCTCAGTGATGTCAAAGGACAGCATCGTGCCAAACGCGCGCTGGAAATCGCCGCCGCCGGTCGCCACAATCTGCTGATGGTGGGGCCGCCGGGTACAGGCAAAACCATGCTCGCCTCACGCCTGAGCGGACTGCTACCACCCTTGAGCGAGCAACAGGCCATCGAAAGTGCCGCATTGCGCTCTATCAGCTATCAGGGTTTTGATCTGGCCGACTGGATGCAACGGCCGTTTCGCGCGCCGCACCACACTGCGTCCGGGGTCGCGCTGGTGGGTGGTGGCAGCAACCCGAGACCGGGGGAAATTTCACTGGCGCATCATGGCGTGCTGTTTCTGGATGAGTTGACAGAATTTGATCGCCACACCCTGGATGTATTGCGCGAGCCACTGGAAACCGGTCGCATTACCATTTCCCGCGCGGCCCGTCAGGCAGAGTTTCCCGCCAGCTTCCAGTTAATCGCGGCGATGAACCCCTGCCCGCAGGGTTATCATTGCGATGGCAAAGCCTTATGTCATTGCACGGTGGAACAGCAACGCAAACACCGTGCGCGCATTTCCGCACCGCTGCTGGATCGGATTGATATTCATATTGAAGTGCCTGCGGTGGATCGCGCACTGCTTACCACCAGTCAACAACACACCGGCGACAACAGTGAGCAGGTACAGATCCGGGTCAACCACGCCTACCAGCGCCAGCTTCAACGCAGCGATAAAGCCAATGCGCAATTATCCAGTCGTGAAACCGATGAGATCTGCCAACTGGATGCAGGCTGTGAAAAGATGCTTGATCAGGCAATGCAGAAACTCAAACTCTCTGCCCGTGCCTATCATCGAATTTTACGTATGAGTCGCACCATTGCCGATCTGGACGACAGTGAAAAAATTACTCCGGCCCATTTAAGCGAGGCAATCGGTTATCGTTCACTGGACCGATTGCTTGGTGGATAAATAAATAGTCGTTAGTCGTTAGTCGTTAGTCAGTAGTCGTTAGTCAGTATGAAAATGAAAGACTAACGGACCAACAACTCTGGACTAAAGACTGTCTATCACCGCATTGAGTGTGGCACTGGGGCGCATCACCTTTGCGGCAAGTGCGTGGTCCGGACGGTAATAACCACCGATGTCTACTTTCACGCCCTGCACTGAATTCAGCTCATCAACAATCTTTGCTTCATTTACTGTGAGTGTTTCTGCAAGCGGTGCAAAGGTTTCCTGCAGCTCTGCATCATCGTTCTGCTCCGCCAGGCATTGCGCCCAGTAAAGTGCCAGATAGAAATGGCTGCCGCGGGTATCCAGCTCACCCACCTTACGCGACGGCGATTTATTGCTGTTAAGAAACATCGAGTTGGCCTTGTCCAGCGCATCAGCCAGCACCTGCGCTTTATGGTTATTCTGTTTTTGCGCCAGATCTTCCAGCGACACCGCCAGTGCCAGAAACTCGCCCAGTGAATCCCAGCGCAGATGGTTTTCATTCACCAGTTGCTGTACGTGCTTGGGAGCCGAACCACCGGCGCCGGTTTCAAACAGGCCGCCACCGGCCAGCAATGGCACAATCGACAGCATTTTTGCGCTGGTACCCAGTTCCAGAATCGGGAACAGGTCGGTGAGGTAATCACGCAATACATTGCCGGTAACCGAAATCGTATCCTGTCCCGCCTTAACCCGTAACAGGGTGGCGTTAATCGCATCAGCCGGCGCCATTATCTGAATGTCCAGTCCGCCGGTGTCGTGATCCTTGAGGTATGCTTCAACTTTCTTAATCAGATTGGCATCATGTGCACGGTTTTTATCCAGCCAGAAAATCGCCGGCTGACCGGTGGCTCTGGCACGATTCACCGCCAGCCTGACCCAGTCGCGAATCGGCAGGTCTTTAGTCTGACACATGCGCCAGATATCGCCGGCTTCAACCGCGTGTTCCAGTAAGATATTGCCTGCGGTATCACTTACCTGCACCTTGCCACTGGCGGGCACTTCAAAGGTTTTATCGTGTGAACCATATTCTTCAGCCTTCTGTGCCATCAGGCCCACATTGCTGACACTGCCCATGGTGGTCACATCGAACGCGCCATGCTGTTTACAGAAATCAATCACCTGCTGGTAAATGCCGGCATAGCAGCGATCGGGAATCATCGCACGGGTGTCATGTAACTTGCCATCCGCGCCCCACATTTTTCCTGAAGAACGTATCGCCGCCGGCATCGACGCATCAATAATAATATCGCTGGGCACATGTAAATTGGTAATGCCCCTGTCTGAATCCACCATTGCCAGTGGTGGGCGTGATTCATACACCGCCTGCAAATCCGCCTCTATCTGCTGGCGTTCGGCATCTGGCAGGCTGCTGATTTTTGCATACACATCACCCAGACCGTTGCGCGTATTGACGCCGAGTTTCGCAAACGTATCCGCGTGCTTGCTAAACACATCGCGGTAGTACACATTCACCGCATGACCAAACATAATCGGGTCCGAGACTTTCATCATCGTCGCCTTGAGGTGAAGCGAAAGCAGAACACCCTGCTGTCTGGCCTGCTCGGCCTGCTCTTCATAGAAGGCACAGAGCTTGTTTTTATTCATCACCGCCGCATCAATCACTTCATCTTCAAGCACCGCGGTTTTTTCTTTTAACAGCTGTTTACTGCCATCGTCTGCCAGCAGTTCGATTTTCAGGCTGTCCGCCCTGGCCATCACCACCGATTGTTCACTGCCGTAAAAATCACCTTCGCTCATACTGGCAACCTGTGATTTTGAATCTGCCGACCATTCACCCATAGAGTGTGGATTTTTCTTCGCGTACTCTTTTACCGGTCCGGCCACGCGACGATCGGAATTACCCTCACGCAACACCGGGTTCACCGCACTGCCCAGCACTCTGGCATAACGCGCACGGATTTCAGCATCGGCTTCATTGCTGTCATCCGCCGGGTAATCGGGAATGTCATAGCCCTGTGACTGAAGCTCCCTGATCGCCGCATTTAATTGCGGCACCGAAGCGCTGATATTGGGCAGCTTGATAATGTTGGCAGCCGGCTGCTTGGCCAGCTCGCCCAGTTCTGCCAGTGCATCGCCGATTTTCTGTTGCTCGCTGAGCCTGTCCGGAAAGTTAGCAATAATGCGCCCAGCCAGAGAAATATCCCGCGACTCCACGTCCACACCCGCTGCGGCGGTATAGGCCTTGATAATGGGCAACAATGAGTAGGTGGCCAGCATCGGGGCTTCGTCGGTATCAGTGTAGATAATTTTTGATTTTGACATGGAATACGTCTCTGAATAATGGTTGGAATGGTTAGCGGACAACCGGTTGTCTCTGTAAGCCGCCTATTATATGGCAGAATGCGCCGAGTTTCACTTTGCGGAGTTAAGGCCTGTGTGTTTGCTCTGGTGGGCCGCTGCCAGCCAGCTTTGTATTAATCAGTGGCGCACATGGCGAATATAGAACGCCGACAGCACACGGGGCAGATCCTCAATTCGCTGCAGGGTCTGGTAATGACCCGCACCAAAAATGCGCGCTATGCTGTGCGCAGCCTGTGGGTCCAGGTTAATGCAGTAGGGACGTATATTCATTGCTGCCAGCCCGGCCACGGCATGCCGACTGTCCTGTTGCAGGTAGGCGCTATCAAATACATCAATATCGGAAGGCACACCATCGGTGATCACCAGCAGGATTTTTTTCATCGTCGGCTGCTGCGCCAGCCGCGATGCGACATAACGAATCGCCGCCCCCAGCCGGGTCGAATAGCGACCCTTAATATCCGCCAGCCGCTGCCGCACATCGTTAAATGACTCGCTGGCATGCTTGTATTCAATGACATTGACCCGCTGACGGCCATCGGAATTAAAGCCGGCAATACTGAAATTTTCATCCGCCGCACTCAGGGTTTCACCCAGCAGCAGTACCGCGTCGCGCATTAATTCACAGATGCGCTGTCCTGCCGATGCGCCCTCAATCAATGCATTGGTTGATTCGGACAGATCCATCAGCACAGAAATACTCAGCGATTTACTGTGATGACTTTCATCCCGCATAAAAACACGGGGGTCCGGCATCGAATCACTGCGCAGCGCAACCATCGCGGCAATCATCAGGTCAGGATCCAGTTCATCACCATCCAGCAACTTGCTGACGCGTTGACGTCGTTGCATCTGTAGCTGTTTTGCCAGATGACGCAGCCGCGCCAGCAAATGCCTGTGCCGTGTCAGTTGCTGCTCGATTAACTCGGCATCGGCCTGTTTCGCCAGGGACGTGTGGATATGACACCAGTTCTGTTTGTAAACATGACTTCGGTAATCCCATTCTGCAGTCGTCCACATAGTTTCGGTGGTTTGCGCTTCGTGCTTTATGTATTCCAGCCCCTCACCGGCATTATCAATCAGATGCCCTGTCTCATATGCATTGATGTGGTCTGTTTCAAACTCGGAAAAGGCAAGCTCACGTCCATGGCTTCGTTCACGTAATTTTTTATTCTGTGCCGCGGTGTTTACTGACTGGTTTTCCGGTGATTGTTGTTGCTGTTGACGCGTTTGCGTCCACAGGCAACTGTTATCATCGCGGTATTTGATAATCGACTCATAGCGCCCGGCATTCAGCGGCAGGCGCATCTGACCCATATCATTGGCAAGCTGCAAACCGATTTCACGGGACAGCTGCGCATTGCAAAACAGTTCTGTATTATTGGCGATTAAATCACGTCCCTTCTTCACCCAGGCGGAATCATCCCGGTAATTTCCATCCAGCACGCTTCTGGAAAGCCGTGCCATTAACTGCACTGCCGAATGAACTGTCGGGTCAATGTTTTGATGAAACGCCAGAAACAGTTTTTCCAGCCCGGTAAAACGTTGAATAGCCAGCTGCTCGATACGCAAATCCTCCACCAGGCCGATTATCACCCGTTGCAGCAGTTTAAGTTCAGCCGTCTCGAACTGCGGGCTTTGATAGACGCTGTGCAGTGCACCATGCATTGCCGCTGCACGGTAATACAGGCTTTCATTTACAGGAAGGACCAGCTGGGCGGGAAGATAAATCCGCTGTTTTGCCAGTAGAATGCGACTGCCAGGCTGCGGCTGTGTAGACTCGCCTGTTTCCGGCTGCGCCTGCAGGTAAAAACCCTGATTCCAGAATGCGCGTAGATAGAGTTCGGTGGATTTTTTACAGGTTTGCAGCTGTTGCAAAGATTGTGAGTAAGCTGACATGGGACTGCATAGATTGAATGCGGGTCGGTAAAATTTCCCGACCCGCATTAATCAGCATGACGCTTAACTGTGAGACGTATCGGTGCTTTCATTGGGAATGCCGTCAATCGGGCATTCCTCGGTACCGACGGTACGGCGCGTAATGTTTTCCACATCATCCCTGGCCTTTTGCGGATCATTGACCCAGGTCTTGTAGAATTCGTAGGGACACTCCGCCACACCTTCCGGCGCCTCACCCGAATTGATCTTGCCGGTGTAACCCCGGTGCAACAGTTTGAACAGATGGTTCTGCGACTGCCAGTTCTTACGCGCATCACGAATTTGTGACACCGACAGCTCCGCGTACTGAATACCGTATTCTTCTTCAGCACATTCACCCAGGGTACGGCCGTCAAAGCCGACGATTGCGGAATGACCGAAGTAGGAATACACACCGTCAAAGCCGGTGGCATTGGCCACTGCCACATAGCTGTTATTCATCCACGCCATGGCCTTGGCAACAATTACCTGCTGTTCTTTGGAGGGATACATATAGCCCTGACAACGCACAATCAATTCAGCACCGCGCATTGAACAGTCGCGCCAGATTTCCGGATAGTTACCGTCATCACAGATAATCAGGCTGACCATCAAACCTTTCGGCCCTTCCGACACATAGGTGCAATCACCGGGATACCAGCCTTCCACCGGACACCAGGGCATGATCTTGCGATATTTCTGTACAATCTCGCCCTTATTATTCATCAGAATCAGCGTGTTATAGGGGGCCTTATTCGGATGCTCCTCATGCTGTTCACCGGTCAGTGAAAACACACCCCAGGTATCTGCCTTTCTACATGCCTCAGCAAATATTTCAGTCTCATCGCCCGGAATGGTGGATGCAGTGGCATACATTTCCTTTGCATCGTACATAATGCCATGGGTACTGTATTCTGGGAAAATCACCAGATCCATACCCGGCAGCCCCTGCTTCATGCCCACTACCATATCGGCAATTTTTCTGGCGTTATCCAGCACCTCTGCCTTTGTATGCAGGCGTGGCATTTTATAGTTTACGACCGCAACACCGACCGTATCATTACTTGATGAAATATCACCGTGTCTCATTACTTACTCCACACAATTAAACATTAAGCAAATACTCGATACATTCATGATCACTTAGACTGAGAGATACTTACTGATCTGTTCTGTATTCACATTTTCACGTAAGTCCTCGTGAATAAAATTACCCTTGTCGATGACAATCAGCCGGTCGGCAATCGACATGGTAAAACTCAACACCTGTTCAGATACAATAATGGTGATATCGCGTATTTTCTGAATCTCATTGAGAATATTGGCAATGTCCTTGATGATGGACGGCTGAATACCTTCTGTCGGCTCATCCAGCAATAACACCTTGGGATTAGTCACCAGTGCCCGTGCAATCGCCAGCTGCTGTTGCTGGCCACCGGACAGATTACCGCCTTTACGGTGACGCATTTCATGCAGCACCGGAAATAGTGAATAAATATCATCGGGAATCTTTTTCAGCCCCGACACTTCCATGCCGGTTTCGATGTTTTCCTGCACCGTAAGATTGGAAAAAATCATCCTGCCCTGGGGCACATAGGCGATACCGTTGGCAACCCGTTGATAGCTTTCGTTAGCAGTCACATCCTGGCCATCTACGGTGATACTGCCTTTATTCGCCTCAAGTATGCCAATCAGCGATTTAAATAACGTGGTTTTACCCATGCCATTACGCCCCATGATTGCCAGGGTTTCATTCTTTTTTGCCGCAAAGCTGATGCCGTGTATAACTTCACTTTGCCCGTAACTGACATGAAGGTCTGCAACTTCAAGCATAAGATTCTCCCGTTAATGACCTAGATAAACTTCAATGACTTTCGGGTCATTCTGCACTGCCTGCATATCACCTTCAGCCAGTATCTTGCCCTGATGCAATACCGTGACCTTGTGTGCGATTCTTTCTACAAACTCCATATCGTGTTCAATCACCAGTACGGAACGTCCCTTGCAGATGCGCTTTAACAGCTCCGCGGTCAGTTCACGCTCCTTGACACTCATACCGGCCACCGGCTCATCCAGCATCAGTAGCTGAGGATCCTGTATCAGCAACATGCCGATTTCCAGCCATTGCTTCTGGCCATGACTTAATAATGCCGATTCCATATCCAGCATATCCTCAAGAAATATTTCAGCCGCCACTTCCCTGATACGTGTATCCACTTCAGCATCACATTTAAACATTAGCGAACCAAATACGCCCCGGCCTCGCGGGTAGGACACTTCCAGGTTCTGATAGACTGAAAGGTTTTCATAGATAGAAGGTGTCTGGAATTTACGTCCTACCCCGGCATGCACGATCTGGTGCTCTGCCAGTTTGGTCAGCTCCCGGTTTTTGAACTTGATACTGCCCGAGGTTGATTTTGTCTTGCCACAAATCAGATCCAGCACCGTGGTCTTACCGGCCCCATTGGGGCCGATAACAACGTGCAACTCATCCTGATCAAGATAAAAATTCAAATTATCTACTGCCTTGAAGCCATCGAACGACACCGTCAGGTCCTCTATGGCGAGGGCAAAATCTGTATTGCTCATAATAATCTCTCCTGATACTTCGGCTATTTGCCTGCCACGTCTGCTTTAACCAGGCGTTTTTTATCCAGCATCGATTTAACTGCACTGAAGCACTGCATGTTTTTAATACAGCTAAACAGCTTGCTACCGTGCTTTTCCCAGATGCCCGCCAGACCATTGGGGAAGTACATCACCACCGCAATAAACAGTGCACCCATCAAATACAGCCACAGTTCGGGGAATGTTTCTGAAAAAATGGTTTTACCGAAGTTAACCAGCAGCGTGCCATAAACCACACCGATCAGTGACATACGTCCGCCCACCGCGGCAAAGATCACCATTTCGATGGAGGGCACTATGCCCACAAACGATGGCGACATAAAACCCACCTGCAGGGTAAACATGGCACCACCGATAGCGGAGATCATGGCTGAAAGACAGAACACAAAGATTTTAAAATTGGATACATCGTAGCCGGAGAAGCGCACCCGGTCTTCCTTGTCTTTCATTGCCAGCAATAACCGGCCCAGCTTGCTGGTTAGAATAAATCGACTCAACATAATCACAGCGAACAACAAAAAGGCATTAACAAAATACAGAATATATTTCGCTGAATCCTCACGGATATCCCAGCCGTGCAATGTTCTCAGGTCGGTAATGCCGTTTATGCCACCGGTATAGCCCTGCTGACCCACAATCAGCACCGTCAGAATCACTGCTATAATCTGCGTAATAATCGCAAAGTAAACACCACCGACTCGACGCTTGAACATCGAGTAGCCGATAATAAAGGCGAATATTGCAGGCACCAGTAGCACTGCAGCCAGGGTAAAACCAAAGCTGTTGAATGGCTCCCAGAACCAGGGCAACTGTGTTAGCTGATTCCAGTCCATAAAGTCCGGAATACCCGGTGTAGACTGGATCTTTGTTGATTCAGGATCTGAGGCCTCCAGCTTCAGAAACATCGCCATGCAATAGCCACCCAGGCCGAAGAATACCCCTTGCCCCAGACTGAGTATGCCACCGTAACCCCACAGCAGCACCAGACTCACGGCAGCGAACGCGTAGGTTAAATACTTGCCCACAAGGTTCAGTCGGAACAGGTCCAGCACCAGCGGCAATATCAGGAATACCAGCGCGGCCAGAATCGCGAAGCCAATGGCTCCGTTTTTTCCGCCGAGCAATCTGTCATATACAAAATTCATAACTGTCTCCTGAATAATCTACTTACGCACTTTTGAGGCAAACAGGCCTTCAGGGCGCATCATCAAAAATATTACGATTACCAGCAGGGTGATAACTTTCGCCATAGAGCCACTGATAAAGAATTCCAGAATGGATTGCGCCTGGGCGATTGAGAAAGCCGATACAATGGTGCCATACAGACTAGCTGCACCACCGAACACCACTACCATAAAGGTATCCACGATATACAATGAACCGGTTGTAGGACCGGTAGAGGCAATGGTAGTAAAGGCCGCGCCAGCGATACCCGCAATACCACAGCCAAGGGCGAAGGTTAAGCGGTCCACCTTTTTGGTATTGATACCCACCGCACCACTCATTACACGGTTTTGCGTCGTTGCACGCACCCGCAGACCCCAGCTCGATTTGAACATCAGGTAGAAAACACCCAGTGTTACAACAGCGGTCAGGCCAAGTACAAACATGCCATTTATTGGTATATCGATCATCTCGGTTGGCTGATAGGAGCCCATTAACCATTCGGGCAGGGTCGGGCTGACTTCCCGTGCGCCAAAGATAGAACGGAAACTTTGCTGCATGATTAAACTTAAACCCCAGGTGGCCAGCAAAGTATCCAGGGGGCGCTTATAAAGGTGTCTGATTAACACGAACTCGGCCAGATAGCCCAGCGCCCCCGCCACCAGAAACGAAACTACAATGGCGAAAATAAAGTAATACTCCACAAAACCGGGAAAATATTCTTCGCTTATCACCGACAGCAGGTAGGTTGTGTAGGCTCCTACTGCCATAAATTCTCCGTGGGCCATATTAATAACGCCCATCTGTCCAAAAATAATTGCGAGTCCCAGTGCCATTAATAACAGCACACTGAACAGACTCAGGCCGGAAAAACCCTGCATCGCAAATATTGATAATAATTCCTGTGCTGTATATTCACCCATGACAAATACTCCGCATGTTTCCTTAAATTCCAGTCAATTCTTTTAATTCGATTTTGCTTAACACAGGCTGGCACAATGCCAGCCTGCTCTGCAAAGCACGATATGCTTATTGGTAACCTTCGGGGAACGGGTTTGGCTCGATCAGTTCAGAGGTGAATACCACCGTTGCCTGACCATCTCTGTTCCATTTCGCCACACGTGTCTTGCTCCATAAGTGATGATTCGGATGCAGTTTCACGTAGCCCTCAGGCGCAGTCGTTAGCTCGATTTCGCCTGTTTCAGAGGCTGCAACCACCTTATCCACGTCAAAGCTACCGGCCTTCTCAACTGCGGCTTTCCATAACCATGGGCCAAGGTATGCGGCCTGGGTTACGTCACCGATAACACTGTCTTCACCGTGCATTTCCTTGAATGCCTTAACGAACTTCTTGTTGTTTTCGTTATCCTGGCTCTGGAAATACTTCATTACTGAATAGAAACCTTCCAGGTTCTCACCGCCTATACCCAGAACTTCATCTTCTGTTACAGACAGTGTCAGCAGTGTTTGCTTGTCGCCTGTAATACCGGCAGCCTTCAACTGCTTGAACCAGGCCACATTACTGCCACCTACAACCGCAGCATAGATAACATCCGGTTTTTTAAGACGAATTTTATTGATCACCGAACCGAACTGGGTGTTACCTAATGGCTTATACTCTTCACCAACGACTTTCCCGCCCAGTACATTTTCAATGTGTTTACGAGCAATTTTCATCGAGGTGCGTGGCCAGATATAGTCGGAACCGATCAGGTAAAAGGTCTTTGCACCCTTTTCTTTTGCAACCCAGTCAAGACCCGCAAGAATCTGCTGTGTCGCTTCCTGGCCGGTGTAGATCACATTGTGTGATTGCTCCAGTCCTTCATAAAATGTCGGGTAGTAAAGCAGACCGTTTTCCTTCTCGAACACTGGCAATGCGGCTTTACGTGATGCTGAAGTCCAGCAACCGAATACTGCGGCCACTTTGTCATTAACCAGTAATTTACGTGATTTTTCTGCAAAGGTTGGCCAGTCACTGGCACCGTCTTCCTGGATAATTTCGATCTTTCGACCCAGAATACCGCCCATGTCATTGATCTGCTTGATGGCCAGCTTTTCTGCTTCCTGCGCACCGGTTTCACTGATCGCCATGGTGCCAGTCAACGAGTGAAGTATCCCTACGGTTACCGTATCGTCTGTTACTGCCAACCCGGTATCATTAACACCTGCCGAGGCAATACTGATATTGCTTGCCAGGGTAATACCCATAGCGGCACCCAGCATTTTTCGCCAGCTTGATATTGCGAACTTAGATTTCATTTATAAACCCTCAAATGTTTTAAGAAATTTTTTGCTGCATGATCTTCCATTAAATAAAGACTTATCTAATGGAACCCTGCTATGTCCAATGCAACCAGTATGCCAAACAGGTTTTTTGTTTTAACTGAACAATAATCGCCAGCAAGATCATGGGTTTAAGCGCGCTTACCGGGCTATCCCTCATCAGATCCTGAACTCTGTAATCACTTATTTATCTACAGTGGTTTTTTTATTTCGGCTGTATGCACATATTTGCAGCGTTTTAATTTTTAATGCGCTATATCAGTGCGCACTTTACGCAATTCAAAAAAAACGCCGATCGATAAATGAACGGCGCCTGCCACAATAAACAGTTGAGTGAAATATGAAAAAACTCTGGCGTGGATTACCCCAGCATCCAGGGACGACTTCCCTGGCTTATTTGCTGATAAACTCCCTTGTTTTTTTCTTCATGCTGATGATCGCAATTCGCATCACATTCATGTCGTCGTGTAATCCGCTTCGGATCAAAAATCGCTTTTTCATTGCGTTCTCGCGCAATACGTTCATTTGCTTTCAGTATCTGTAACTGAGGCGCTGATATCTTACGCGGAGACGGTGCATTACAGGTTGGGCACACCCGCAGCGGTGAATAGTTATCAAGGCTCAGCATTTCCTTGAATTCGTTTTCACACTGTGGACATTTATATTCATATAAAGGCATTGATTGCTCCTCTTATTGCTTCATCACCGAATAATTAGCATAACCCTGCTGTAACTGGACAATCGGCAGTATCCCTGCCTGCCTGATTGCGCTCGTTACTTCACAGTTTATTTACTGGTTTTTGCCAGATCGCTTCCCGGTGGAATAATCGCCGATGGGCCATCTTCCTTAAGGTTAATGTCACCCTCAAAGATTTCCGTAGGTAGCCACAGGGTTGCGCAGGCGTTGGGAATATCCACAATACCGCTGATATGACCTTCAACCGGTGCGGTACCCAGAATTGCATAGGCCTGTTCGCCGGTGTAACCGTGCAGCTTCAGGTGTTCAATCGCATTCAGACAGGCCTGACGGTATGCCACATGGGCATCCAGATAATGCTGGCCACCGTCTTCATCCACCGAGATACCTTCAAAGATCAGATAGTTACTGTAACGGGGCTCCATCGGGCTGGGTTTGAATATTGGATTCTTCACGTTGTACTTTTTCATACCGCCTTTAACCAGGCCTACACGAATATCCAGATAACCAGCCATTTCAATCGCGCCACAGAAAGTGATTTCACCATCCCCCTGGGAAAAGTGGATATCGCCCATCGACAGGCCACCGTCTTTCACATATACCGGGAAATACACACGCGAACCCCGAGACAGGTTCTTAATATCACAGTTACCACCGTGCTCTCTTGGCGGTACGGTGCGCGCACCTTCTTTTGCTGCCTGCGCCGCCTCTTCAGGCTTCATGCGTCCCATGACTGCAGTTTCTGCATAGGGCAAGGCGGCCAGTGGTGGCACACGCTCCGGATCGGTTGCCACCAGTCCGCTTTCCCGTTCGTTCCATTCATCCAGCAATTCTTTTGAAGGCAAACAACCAATCAGGCCCGGATGCATAATGCCGGCGAACTCAACCCCCGGAATGTGACGTGATGAAGCATAAATGCCATGGAAATCCCAGCAAGCCTTGTTGGCTTCTGGATAATGCTCGGTCAGAAAGCCGCCGCCATTTTCCTTAGCAAACAGACCTGTAAAACCCCAGTCCGATTCCTTGAGTACACCGACGTCCAGAATATCCACCACCATCAGATCACCTGGCTCGGCACCTTCTACACCAATTGGCCCACTGAGATAATGCACCTGGGTTAAATCCACATCACGGATATCATCCGCACAGTCATCATTCTTTATCTGCCCACCGGTCCAGTCCAGGCATTCTACTCTGAACTCATCTCCCGGCTTCACCATAGTGACCATGGGAATATCCGGATGCCAGCGATTGTGTATTACACCGTCCTGCTCATCAGCCGGTTTTGTTACATCGATTTTAATGATTGTATCCACGTTTATCTGACCTCTTGTTAGCTATGACCTTGAAACGCCTCACCTGAATCATCTGTATCAGGTTTTACCGGGGCGTTTACGCCGTAAAAACAAACCTGACAACTTCAGTTAAACTCACTAATGCACAAGCTATGCCATTCGGTTTATTTGTATATTTATCATTGCACTGGCCATATAAATGCGGTCTTGCGCTACCTCTTTATTACGTACACAACTATTTTAGAATCTGATCTGCACCATTTGTTATCAATCTTATGATGCTCTGCGCCAGTTTGTTGCAGAGATTAAATCCCTCAACAAATACGATTTCATAATACTGACGATGCTACTTTATAAAGCTGCTATCAGGTGGATCCGCTTCGCTTGATGCCACCCTACGACTAATGGCTAGCGACATTTTCCTGTGCATCTTCGCTGCCGGCTTCCCGCCTCTCGCGGAATACCACACATCCTGTGCATAACCGCTGCCGGCTTCCTGCCTCTCGCGGAATACCACACATCCTGTGCATAACCGCTGCCGGCTTCCTGCCTCTCGCGGAATACCACACATCCTGTGCATAAAAAAAGCCATCATTGCTGATGGCTTTTTTTATACTTACCTCTTATATAATTTTTCCAGGGAAAATATGACATCCATGGCGACATGATGGAATAGTCTGAACAATTCCTGCCGTCTTACTCAACCAGAGTTACACTACCGTGTATCTGTATCAGCGCATTCATCCGCCGGAACCCGTTTTTTAATGTCGATGAGCTGCTGCTTGATTGATCTCATCGGCTGTTATTTTTAGGGAACCTCTGAAAAACTCAGAGGTACCGCGGCACAAGGATGTGTCGCCATTTTCAATAACTGATATGTTATTAAAGATCGAAACCGTAGGTCAGGCCCATGACGATAGTATCATCGTATTCAACACCTGAACGATCTTCACCCGCTAGCGTATACTGAACATAAGCTTCTGCACCTGTGGTTCCCACTGCATGCGACAGGGTAATGTTCAAATGACGGAAACCTGAAGTAGATGTTGTGGCAGCACCCAGCTCAGAGTTGTCGGCATCATCATCATTATAGGTGTAGTAACCCAGATCGAATGCCAGACTCACTTCTTTGGGCAGCGCGAATCCATAACCTGCTTTCCAGTAGACGTCACCGGCATTACCCCACCAGCCATCGGTCAGCAGGTATTGCATGCCAACATAGCCGTCACCCATGGAAACACTGGCGGTTAATTCTGTCAAATTCGAATCATCGACACTGATATAAATATACTGGAGCAGACCGATATCATAAGCAATGCCGCCGGCTTCACCTGCATATCCCGCATAGATATCATTTTCAAAACCAGTCGATGTATAAGGTGAGGTACCTGTTGCATCATAGCTATAGCCCAGGCTTGAGCCCCAGTAACCTACATAAAAGCCGCTGTCATTACTGTAATCAATCCCGCCCTGAACGGCTGCGCCTGAGTTTTCTTCAAAAATACCGCGTAGCAGATATTTTGAATGCACACCAATATTGCCGCTTAGACCTGCAACGGCAGGGGTAGACACGGCCAATCCACTGAGAGCTAAAGTAGTCGCCAGTGCAACGGGGGTTAATTTTTTAGAAAGTTTCATTTATGAGTTCTCCTCAAGTTGTAGAACAATTTTTAATAAGCAGGATTATTCCCGTTCATAAAAGAGGCAAATTACACACTTTGATCTCAGGGATTGCACGGAGCGTACCAATTATTTAATATCTATATTATTCAATGACTTATCTTGTTTTTGTGGTGTTTTATTGTGTTTCTCAAAGCGCGCTGCCAGCACCAGGCGCGTCTTTATTGTGCAGAATACCCGCCACGCCCTTTTTTAGTGCGTTTTTGTCACCAGTTTGTAATCTGTTTTTATTAGTGAGTCTGATTTATACGCAAGCTGCGATCGTTGACGATATGCAGGGTGGATAACGGCCCGAGAATCTCTGTAAGTGCGGGGATATGTTCTGTGTTTTATAAAAGGCCTGTATGGCTATCAGGTGGATCCGCTTTGCTTGATCCACTCTACGAAAAACGCGCCCGGTCAGGCGTGTTTTTTATCACTTGTTATGTATTTTGCAGGGCTAAGCTAACATGCCTTTCTCAACAATAAAGTCGATAACCTGCTGCACACCCTCACCGGTTTTCATATTGGTGAAAATAAACGAGCGTTCACCACGCATTTTTTTTGCATCACGATCCATTACTTCCAGCGATGCACCCACATGGGGAGCCAGATCGATTTTATTAATTACCAGCAAATCAGACCTGGTAATACCCGGCCCGCCCTTGCGTGGAATCTTGTCGCCTGCCGATACATCAATCACATAAATCGTCAGGTCAGATAATTCCGGACTGAAGGTGGCGCTTAAATTATCACCACCACTTTCTACAAAAACCAGATCCAGTGTTTTAAAACGTTGTTGCAGACTTTCCACCGCAGCGAGATTCATCGACGCGTCTTCACGAATCGCGGTGTGCGGACAACCACCGGTTTCAACACCGATGATGCGCTCCGCCTCCAGTGATTCATTACGTGTTAGAAACTGTGCATCCTCCTGGGTATAAATATCATTGGTGACGACCGCAATCTGGTAATCATCACGCATGCGTTTACACAGCACATCCACCAATGCGGTTTTTCCCGAACCAACCGGCCCGCCTATTCCCACTCGTAATACCTGCTGATTCATCATTTACCTCGACCTATGGAAGCTCTGATAATTCCATCCTGGAATTATCAGAGCACAAGAAATTAAAATGCGATTTTTATTTTTCTCCATTTTCAATCACTTCAGTGATTGAAAATGGCAGCACATCCCTGTGCTGCAAGGAAACCTGGATTAGTCCGGGTTTCCTTATCGATAACATACTGTTTCATGAACGAAACAGTCGTGAATACTGGGTTTCGTGCAAGGCACTGGCGATGGCCACCGCCGGCGCCAGCATACCGATTTGTTCATCTTCACACTGCATGGCTTTATTAACCGCTGCTGCAATCACTTCAATTGCTTCAGACATAATTTTCTGTCCCGAGGTCTGTCCCAGTGGAATAATTTTTATTGCCGCCGCAACCTGATTTTCACACCAGCTCCATAACAACCCCTGCACTGCTTCCATTTTATCTATGTGCCAGGTGTGACAGGTAAAGGCCAGACAGGTAACAAAGGCGATTTCAGTTTGTTGCTGTGGCAGCGCTGGCATTTTTATTTCCAGCCCCTGCAACACCCGGTTGAGTGCCTGCCCCAGATTACAGTCTTCCTGATACAGTTCAGCCGCCTCCCTTGAGGCCAGGATAAACCGATTCCAGTAACTCACCGCATCAACATCATTCTGTTGCCAGGCATCGTACAAACGCAGGAACACCGGCGCATCCAGTTGCGCCAGATTGTGATTCAGTTGCCCGTGAATCCATTCCGACGCCTGTTGTTCATTATTAATCCAGCCACTATCCACTGCATATTCCAGTCCCTGCGAATAGGCATAGGCACCAATCGGCAAGGCCGGACTAATCAACTGCCAGAGGCGCATCGATGAAATGGCACTGGGCGGATTTGTTGCTGCGGCATTCATGAATGCTGGTGCTCATGCTCGCCATGCGAATGATGCTGATCGGTATCAGCATGTTCATGATGGTGCCCGTGCCCGTGACCATGATTATGACTATGACCACCGTAGGCGCCGGCTTCCGGCTCAAATGCCATTGACTCCAGGCTCACAGTTAGCCCCAGCCCACGCACCATGTCATCCAGCACATGATCATGCTGATAACTCAGCCAGCCATCGCCAATCTGTAATGGCACATGACGATTGCCCAGGTGATAACTGGCACGGCAGATCATCAACGCATCCGCGTGGCTCACCTTGCTCACCTGCTCACTTGCCGCTTCGATTTTGATCAGCGTACCATCTTCCGCTTTAATACAATCGCCCCCGCGCAATACCTCACCGCGAGGCAAGAACAGTCCCACTTCGATGCCATTACTCAACTGTGCTTTCAGACGGCTTTTCTGCCGCAACTCAAATGGCAGTATCAGCACATTCTCAGTTGACTCTGGCTGGGACAGTTTTTCATATACTTTTAACATAGTGTTTTCTTTACCCGGTGATGGTTAAAACAGGTAATAGCGTTGTGCCAGTGGCAGGCTTTCCGCCGGCTCGCAACTGAGTAACTGGCCATCGGCTTTTACTGCATAGGTTTGCGAGTCCACTTCGATCACCGGCTGGTAATTATTCAGTACCATGTCTTTCTTACGAATATTTCGCGTATTACCCACCGGTGCGATCATTTTTCTTAAACTCAATTGCTGTTTGATATCTGCCTGCATCGCCGCTTTCGAGACAAAGGTATAACTGCTGGCAGCACAGGCACCGCCCAGTGCGCCGAACATCATACGGTAATGCACCGGCTGAGGCGTGGGTATTGATGCATTGGGATCTCCCATGGGCGCCGCTGCAATAGAACCACCTTTGATAATCAGTGATGGCTTGGTGCCAAAAAACGCCGGCTTCCATAACACCAGATCAGCCAGCTTGCCCACTTCAACCGAACCGACATAGTCTGCTATGCCATGGGTGATGGCGGGGTTAATAGTGTACTTGGCAATGTAACGCCGCACCCGCAGATTATCATTACGCTCGGAATCACCCTCCAGTGCGCCACGCTGTACTTTCATTTTATGCGCGGTCTGCCAGGTGCGGGTAATCACTTCACCCACCCGACCCATCGCCTGCGAATCCGAGGAAATCATCGAGAAAGCACCCAGATCATGCAATATGTCTTCCGCGGCAATGGTTTCACGACGGATACGAGATTCAGCAAAGGCCACGTCTTCTGCAATATTCGGGTCGAGGTGATGACACACCATTAACATATCCAGATGTTCATCCACCGTATTAACAGTATAAGGCCGGGTCGGGTTGGTGCTCGATGGCAACACATTGGCCTCGCCCGCGGCCTTGATAATATCCGGCGCGTGACCACCGCCGGCACCTTCGGTATGGTAGGTGTGAATCACCCGCCCCTTGAATGCCGCCAGCGTGTCTTCGACAAAGCCGGACTCATTCAGGGTATCGGTGTGAATCGCCACCTGCACATCGTGTTTTTCCGCCACGCTCAGACAGTTATCAATCGATGCCGGCGTGGTGCCCCAGTCCTCGTGCAACTTCAAACCCATGGCACCGGCCTGCAGTTGTTCATCCAGTGCCTCCGGCAAACTGGCATTGCCCTTGCCCATAAAACCCAGGTTCATCGGCAACTCGTCTGCCGCCTGTAGCATGCGATGGATATTCCACGGCCCCGGCGTGCAGGTGGTGGCATTGGTACCGGTCGCCGGGCCGGTGCCACCGCCGAGCATGGTAGTGATACCGGACATCAGCGCCTCTTCAATCTGTTGCGGACAGATAAAATGAATGTGTGCATCAATGCCACCGGCGGTGACTATCTGGCCTTCACCGGCAATCACTTCTGTGCCCGGCCCAACCACTATATCCACACCCGGTTGTACATCGGGATTACCCGCCTTGCCGATGCCGATTATGTGTCCGTTTTTAACACCGATATCGGCTTTGACTATGCCCCAGTGATCCACAATCAGTGCGTTGGTAATCACCAGGTCGACCACCTCGGCCGCCACCCGCTGGCTCTGTCCCATGCCATCACGAATCACCTTGCCACCACCGAATTTGACTTCGTCGCCGTACACGGTTTTATCCTGCTCGACTTCGATAAGTAATTCGGTGTCTGCCAGTCGTACGCGGTCACCCACGGTGGGGCCGTACATTTCTGCATAGGCCTGTTTACTGATGCTCGCCATGTTTATCTCCCGAAGTTATATAATTTATGCCCGATTAAACACGGCCCATAATCTTTGCGTTAAAGCCGTACACGGTTTTTTCACCCGCATATTCAACCAGCTCGACACTGCGCGTCTGGCCCGGTTCAAAACGGGTGGCCGTGCCCGCAGCAATATTCAGTCGATAGCCACGGCTTGATTCACGCTCAAACAGCAGTGCGGAATTGGTTTCGTAAAAGTGATAATGCGACCCCACCTGAATCGGCCGATCACCCGCATTGGATACCTCGACACGCACGGTTTTACGCCCTGCGTTCAGTTCAATTTCGCCATCATCTATAAAATATTCACCGGGTTTCATTTTATGTTCCTCTGTTATCAGGCCATTCGCGCTATCAGGCTATGGGGGAATGCACAGTCACCAGTTTGGTACCATCGGGAAAAGTCGCTTCCACCTGCACTTCATCAATCATCTCGGCGATGCCATCCATTACATCCTCGCGGGTCAACAAGGTCGTGCCATAACTCATCAGCTCGGCCACGCTTCTGCCATCCCGCGCACCTTCCAGAATCGCTGCCGAGATATAGGCGATGGCTTCGGGGTAATTCAGTTTAACTCCACGATCCTTGCGCCGTTCGGCCAGCAATGCTGCAGTAAATAACAGCAATTTATCTTTTTCTCTGGGCGTTAGTTCCACGATACTCTCCCGTTATGTTAATTCGTACTGTTTGTATTAGTTATTCAATGCTCAGGTTGACCAGATTCTGGGTTCGCAGGCACTACGGCCTAACAGTTGTTCACGCAACAGTTTCCACACATCTATAAACGCGAAACGCACATGCTCTGCCTGATGCGCCAGCGCACGACACACCAGTACGTCGTTAATCAGGCTTACGCTCAGTAAACCCTCTTTTATCACTGGCATATTTTCTCTTACATACTGCAACTGGGTTTTATCTGCATTAACCATCATCATCGAGCCGCTTACTGTATAGCCCTGCATACCCCATGTTGACGACAACAACTCATCGCCACCGGTCAACTGCGAACGATCCATCATCAGCGGCCTGTTATCCCGCCATATCTCGAAATGCTGCCGCACATGCCCCTGATCAAAGCCTTCGTTACTCGCCGGTCGTCCCAGACACAGAATTTCCCAGCCGATAAATGCAGCACCGCTTTCGAGCTGCACAATGGTTTGCATATTGACTTCACAGGCAGAAAACAGAATCGTTTCCTGTGGCAACCATTCCAGGGTAGAGCCGGATTCCACTTTAAGCGTCTGCGTTAAACTGGCCGTACGACCATCGCTGCGGTAAAACTTGCCTGCCGCCGGTGTCGTGACCAGCGCATGGCCCTGCGTATTGACTTCAACATCCAGGCTCAGCTGGTCGCCGCCCACCACGCCACCCGGTGGATGCAACAAATACACATGGCACACCTCGCCTTCCGGGTAAAACGGCTTTTGAATCACCAGTGGGCCTTTATGATGCCGATGGGCGATAAAGGTTTTATCTTCACGCCCGCTAAATTTCAGCGACAGACTGGCTAACCAGTTTTTTGATGGTGAAATAACCGCTGCCATTAAAAATGCGCCATCATTAATGATGCGCCATAGGCCATGGAGACAACGGACACCAGAATGCGTAATGCATTAATAAACTGATTCCCCCATTGTTTCAGCCATGCAAAAACCTGGCCCAGCAAACCACCAAACAGCAGCATTGAGATAAACACGCCAATCCCAAATAGCAACAGGTAGGCAAAACCCATCCAGGGTGATGCCACCTGTGACAGGGGCAACAGCGCCAGTAAGGGTGCGGAGCCAGCGGTGCCATGAAGCAGGCCGACAAACACCGGCGCATGTGAATGTTTATGGGGATCTGCCTGATGTGTTGATCGTGCTTGTTGATGACTGTGCCAGTGCGCATGAGCATGCATGCCATCGTGGCGGTGAAAATGCAGATGGGCACGTTTACGCAGCATATCCCACAGAACGTAAGCCCCCAGCGCAATCAGCACAAGGCCCACCAGACTTTCTGCGGTGGCACTTAATTCTTCCGGTATCGCCACACCGAGGAAAATAACCGCGACTCCAATTACCATCACCGCAGCACCATGCCCCAGCGCCCAGCGGCTACAGAAAACCAGACTCTTTTTCCTGTCCGGCTTCTGACAGGATAAACTGGATACCGCCATAATATGATCTGCATCCAGTGCATGTAGCATACCCAGACCAAAGGCCAGGAGCAGCAAGCTCCATATTTCTATATTCATTTTATGCCTCTAATGGCTATTTCAGCCTGTCCACTATTTACTCGCCATATAGGCTTTCCAGCCACCCAGCTGTGTAATTTCTTCTGCACCGGTTAACGCACAGGGTTCGCAAATAAACCCGGGAAGCCAGCGCCCATCACTCACCTCGACTTTACCAATACCCAGCGGCCCCGGAATTGCTGCGACAAAACTTCCAAACTCGCTTGATGGCATCTGCCATATTTCAATCTCAATGGCGGCACCCTTCTCATCATCGCGCACCAGACCAGGGCGTTGCATTTCACCATCAAGCACGTACATCCTGTAACTGGCCGAGGTTTTACCACTGTGTTGCAGTGTTGCACCGCGCTCGCTTAACTGCCAGTTAAGTGGCAGCCCCTGTAAATGCGCACCACACACAATAACCGATATGCTTTCCTCGTAACTCACATTCCCTGCTGTGGTGCGCGGCAGATCAAATGCCAGCTTTCCAGGCTTGAGATTCAGCGCCTGTTGCCAGCGATTTGCATAGGCCAGCAGTTTGCGGTCTTTCATCGCCGAGCTCACCAGGCTGATACCCCATGGCAAACCATTTTCGATAAAACCGGCGGGTACCGCGACACAGGCGCAATCCAGCAAATTCATATAGTTGGTGTAGTAACCCAGATTGCTGTTCAGCTTTATTGGATCCGCATTGACCTGATCAATGCTATAAATCGTGCCTGCGGTAGGTGTCAGCAGGAAATCAAATTCACGCAAAACTTTTTTCGACTGTTCGCGATAAGCCTGCATCTGATATTCCGCCCTGAACACCTCCATCGCCGTCCTGTTCTCCGCGCTGCCAATAATGCTTCTGATCACCGGCAATAAAGCCTCCGGCTGCTGAGTCATCATCCCCTCAATCGCCACATAACGCTCTGCTACCCACGGGCCGTCATACAACAGTTTCGCCGCATCCAGAAACAGCGAAAAATCGATTTCCTGTTTTATGCCACCCAGCGACTGCATGGTTTCTACACTTTGATAAAACAGTGCTCGTGCTGACTCATTAGCAAAAAACTCCAGCTGATCCGCTTTTGGTACGGCAAAGCTGAATGTAGATTCTGGCAAGCCGTAATGTCGTGCATTATTATCAAACGGAATGGCACGCGCATACGGGTCATCCACATCATAGACCGCAGCCTGCTCGAGTACCGCATTGGCATCATCCGTGGTTAAGGCAAAGATACTGACACAATCCAGACTTCGACAGGCCGGCACCACGCCACTCATGCTGAGCAGCCCCTTTGATGGTTTTAATCCCACCAGGTTATTAAACGACGCAGGCACACGCCCTGAGCCTGCGGTATCCGTTCCCAGCGAAAAGCTGGCCAGCCCCAGCGCCACCGCAACTGACGAGCCTGAACTGGAACCACCGGATATATAGTCTTTATTAAACGCGTTTTTACACGCGCCCCAGGGTTCGGGTGAACGCACACCCACCAGACCCGTGGCGAACTGATCCATATTGGTTTTACCCATCGGAATCGCGCCTGCCCTGATCAACTGCTCGACCACAAAGGCCGATTTGTCCGGCGTATAGGAAAACTCTACGCATGCCGCAGTGGTTGGCACACCGGCCAGATCAATATTGTCCTTTATCGCAAACGGCACACCGTACAACGGCAAATCACCCACTGACTTCGTCTGCAGATACTCGAGGTAGGGCTCTATTTGCTGCAGGCTTAACTGCTGTATCCAGATATTATGCTCTGCATAGTCAGCACTGCGCCTGAGGATCTGCTCGACCAGGTTTCGTGGCGTAAGCTGCTGATCCCTGTATGCCTGTTGTAAATGACTTATGCTTAAATTCATTGGTGATACTCTTAAATCGTTTCCTGTAAAATCAATAATGGCTGGCCAGCATTGACCTGGCTGCCTTCGCTGCGGTTAATCGCGTATACACGGCCGGCGTGTGGCGCAGTGATTTCTATCTCCATTTTCATCGATTCCAGTATTACCATCGGCTGGCCTTCTTCGATGTCGTCACCCGCTTTCACCAGCATTTTCCAGACATTGCCCGCAACCGGACTTTCTATGGCCACGCAGTGTTCAGGCAGCTCATCTTCATCACCCGCGCTACTCGCCAAATCCTGTGCTGATTCAAAGTTAATCTGACCCGACGCTATCCAGCGTTGTAATTCTTCATCAAATGCCTTGTCACGCTGTTCGGTAAAGTCATCAATTTCCTGCTTGTTCTCGGCAAGAAAGCCCAGATAATCTTTTAGATTAAATTTCGTCTCTTCAATCTTGATACTGTAACGGCCTTTGGGAAAATCCTGACGGATCTGTTTAAGTTCATCGGCAGTGACTTCGTAAAAACGAATCTGGTCAAAAAAACGCAACAGCCAGGGCCGTTCAAATTCTCGGGTTTTATGGTATTTGTTCCACATCTGCAGGGTGCGGCCAACAAACTGGTAACCGCCGGGGCCTTCCATGCCATACACGCACATATAGGAACCACCAATACCCACCGAGTTTTCCGCGGTCCAGGTACGCGCCGGATTATATTTGGTGGTCACCAGTCGATGCCGCGGGTCCAGCGGTGTTGACACAGGCGCACCCAGGTACACATCCCCCAGCCCCATCACCAGGTAACTTGCGTCGAACACAATATCTTTAACCTGCTGAATATCGGCAAGACCATTGATGCGACGAATAAATTCGATATTACTCGGGCACCAGGGCGCATCATGCCGCACTGACTGCATGTATTTTTCTATAGCCAGTCGACAGGCATCGTCATCCCAGCTCAATGGCAAGTGCACTACCCGCGCGGGCAGTTCCAGATCTTCAATATGTGTAAGCTGCCCGATGGTTGTATCCAGCAATGCAATCAATGAGTTAAGTGACAACAACTGGCTGTCATAGTGAATTTGCAGTGAGCGTATGCCAGGTGTCAGCTCCAGCATGCCTTCAGGTTTATCGTCCTGCAGTGACAGCATCAACGCATGCACGCGGAAGCGCAGTTCAATATCCAGTTTTAACGGGCCGAACTCGACCAGCAGGTATTGATCACCCGCCGGCCGATAAGCAATTTCGACCCCGAAATGGCTTTTCTCATAGGCTTTAATAATCGGTGTTGTGATCGGCGCCGGCTGCAGTGTATTTTCTACTTTCGCTAAATGTCTAATCGAATCAATCTGAGCCCTGTCTTCGGCCACGGCATCATCAATCAACACAGGTATAAACTTAACCCTGTCACTGGCCTTTAACTGACCCAATTTCCATAGATCGGCGGTGATCACTGTCGCCGGGCAGACAAAACCACCCAGCGATGGCCCATCCGGGCCGAGAATGACCGGCATATCACCGGTGAAATCTATCGCGCCTATGGCATAGGCATTGTCATGAATGTTCGAAGGGTGCATGCCGGCTTCACCGCCATCACTGCGCGCCCATTCGGGTTTGGGTCCGACCAGACGGATACCGGTTCGGCTGGAGTTATAATGAATTTCCCAGTCGGTTTCGAAGAACACCTCAATGTCTTTTTGTGTAAAAAAGTCAGGTGCACCATGTGGCCCATACACCACACGTAATTCCCAGTGATTGCTGATCTCCGGTTTAATATTTTCAGCTAACGGCTTAACAGCAGACTTTTCAGTCAGCTGATTGAAATGCAACACATCGCCAGCACGAATCGCACGTCCGGCATGACCACCGAACTGTCCCAGGGTAAAGGTTGATTTGGAGCCGAGGTAATCAGGGCAATCGATTCCGCCTTTGATACACAGGTATGAGCGCGCACCGGCAGACTGTGCTTTCGCTATCTTTAATGTTTGCCCAGCGGCTACATCAATCACCTGCCAGAAGGGCACGGCCTGATTATCCAGATGCGCATCCATCGCGGCGCCGGTGAGAACAACCTGGGTGGCATTATTGAAACGCAGTGTTGGCCCGTTCAGAGTTATTTCCAGACCGGCACAGTTTGCATTATTGTCCAGCAGTCGGTTACCCAGGTTGAATGAATACTGGTCGAAGGGACCTGATGGTGGCACCCCTACATCCCAGTAACCGATACGCGCCGGATAATCCTGAATCGTGGTCAGCGTGCCCGAGCTGATCACATCAATTGAAGTTGGCCGGGTAACAAAGTCATTCAGGTAACGGGTAAATATCTCACCTTTTTTAAATACATCCGTATGCAGAATTTCACGCATATAGCTGATATTGGTTTCAATCCCGTACAGGCTGGTTGCAGCCAGCGCCTCATCCAGCTGTTTTAATGCAGCTTGTCGGCTGTCTGCGGTGACGATCACCTTTGCCAGCATCGGGTCGAACAGGGGAGAAATTTCTATACCGGTTTCCAGCCAGTGATCGATACGCAGATTGTCTGCCTGCGGAAATTGCACATCACTCAATAAACCCGCAGATGGCTGGAAGTCCTTATTCGGATCTTCCGCATACACCCGCGCCTGAATCGCATGACCCTGCGGTGATAATTTCTGTTGCAGCTTATTTAAATCAGCCAGTTCGCCGGCAGCCAGCTGCAGCATCCATTTAACCAGATCCACACCAAACACCTGCTCGGTGACCCCATGCTCCACCTGCAGGCGGGTATTTACTTCAAGAAAATAAAACTGATTAGAGGCCTGGTCGTAGACAAATTCCACCGTGCCTGCGTTACGGTAATTCACCGCCTCGACAAGACGTACTGCAGTTTGCTGCAATTCATCTCTGACCGCATCAGGAATATTCGGTGCGGGTGTTTCCTCCAGTACCTTCTGATTGCGTCGCTGGGTTGAACAGTCCCGCTCACCCAGTGCGATCGCCTTACCCTGGCCATCACCAAATACCTGCACTTCTATGTGCCGTGCATACTCGATAAATTTTTCGATAAATACGCCACTGTTAGAGAAATTATTTTCCCCCAGTCGACGTACCGAATCATAGGCTTTGGCCAGTTCATCCTGACTCCAGCATAACTGCATGCCGATACCACCACCGCCGGCGGTACTTTTCAGCATCAGCGGATAACCGATAACATCGGCCTGCTCTAGCGCCTGCTCCAGCGTATCCAGCAGACCACTACCGGGGAGCATTGGAATATGATTATCTTCAGCCAGCTGGCGCGCGGTATGCTTAAGACCAAATGACTGCATCTGCTCGGTTGTCGGCCCGATAAAGGCGATGCCATTCTGCTCACAGCGTTTTACAAACTCGGCATTCTCACTCAGGAAGCCATATCCGGGATGCACGGCCTGTGTGCCGCTTTGTTCGATAATTGCAAACAGCTTATCCTGATTCAGATAGGTATCTGCAGCGCGGCCTTCACCTAAGGAGTATGCTTCGTCCGCATGTTGCACATGCAGCGAATCAACATCCGCTTCATTATAAACAACGACAGACTGACAACCCATTTGCCTGAGTGTTCGGATAATACGCGTCGCGATGGCGCCGCGATTCGCAATTAGCACTTTTGTAAACATAATTGTTTCACTGTCAGCTAGCAGGTCGTCCTGCTTTTTATGTGATAGTCAGTCGGGGCGTCCCGATGACTTCCTCATGTTAATGAGCCGGCGGCTAGTCCCAGACAATAATTTCGACCGGTGTCGGGTTATAGGCATTACATGGATTATTTAACTGTGGACAGTTTGATAACAGCACGATGGTGTCGATATGGGCTGTCATTTCAACATATTTACCTGCTGCTGAAATACCGTCTTCAAAAGTCAGTCCACCTTCTCTGGTCACCGGCACGTTCATAAAGAAATTGATATTATGGGTAATATCGCGCTTGCTCATGCCGTACTGCTCATTCTCGGCTATCGCCAGCATCCAGCTATCACGACAGGCATGCATACATTTTTTATCCAGTGCATAGCGCACGGTATTGCTCTCGGTCGCACATGCCCCACCGAGTGTGTCATGTCGACCACAGGTATCTGCGACGATCTCCAGCATCACGTTGTTTTCACTGGACATCAGTTTTGTGCCTGCAGTTAAATACACATTACCCTGCTCACGAATAGTGTCTACCGCGCTGTAACGCTCGCTCGGGTCATCTGCATTATAAAACAGCGTATCCGCCGCCTGATTTCCACCCAGATCGAGAATACGAAATGTCTGCCCCTGCTTTATCACTTTCATAAAATAGTCGCCGGCAGGCACCACTTCACGAAAACAGGCATCTTCAATTGCACGCTGACTTTCTTTAATCATGACAGCAGCCTCCACCCAGATGGTAAATTTCGTTATTCTGGAATGCCCGACCATTTTCATCACGATAATTCAGGCAATAATCATCATCAGACACATCGGGCGCCTGAATAATCTGGTAGGTGATCGGCTTTCTGGGATACTCTGCTGCAGGGTTCAGGGGATGCGGGCAGGTATGTAACAACACCAGCGTGTCCATTTCAAAGCGCAGCTCGATTGAGTCACCCGCCTTGCTGTTATTCTCCAGGTACTGCAGGTTGCCTTCATCATCCACACCGACTGCAGAGAATAAATTTAGATTGGCAGCCATATCTTTTTTTCCCAGCCCATATTTGGCCAGCTCAACCAGGAAACTGTTATAACCATTCTGGTTCCAGCCATTATGAAATTTCTGATAGGTTTTTTCGCCCCATTTCTGCTTCACCATTTCTCTGGTGGTATTGCCACATACGGTTTCATGCCAGCCGACTGTGTCTTCAACAATGGAACAGAAAATGCGCCCCATATCCGAGTACAGGCAGTTACCTTTTGTGAGCTTGAATGTATGCTGCCCCTTCAGCGTATCCGGTGCGTTATAACGCTCGAGCAGATTTTCCGGGTTATAAAATAACATACCGACATTAGCACCGCCCTCGTCATCAATCAGTTTCAATATCGTGCCTTTACGCATACGCAAAGACCAGTGACAGGCAGGCGCCAGCCTGTCTTCATATAAAATATCGCCGGCGGCGTGTTGCTTATTCGCTAAATGCGTTGTCATAATTTTTCTCCTGTTCACCTGAGAGTGAATCATCTTTAGCAGGCAATGGATGTAACGGCGGCATCAGGGATGCAGCCAGTTGTAATCGGGCAGAAATCACGCCGCGTAATACTTCCAGTCGATCAGCAATTTGCTGTAATCTTGAACCCGGACCCTGTACCAGAATCACCTCCATGGTCTGGCTGTTCATCAAATTTACATGCAGCGAACTGATCACTTCATTAATATAGGTGTGCTGCAAATCAACCAGCTGCTTCTGCAGGCCTGGCACCGAATAGTCGTACACTAGATTGATGGTACCCGCCATTACCTCATTGTCATTCAGTGCTTTGTGCTCAATTAAGCAATGATTAATCATACTCGCCAGCCCCTGCGACCTGTTTTCATAGCCTTTTTCCAGCATCATGTCATCCAGCTGACACAGCAGACTTTCGGCCAGCGAAATACTGATACGTGATACTTTTTTATTAACTGCCTGGTTCATAGCTTTATACCCTGTTCAGTTAATCGCCTACTCTGCTATTATTACGATTCATTCTCGCCATGCCTTCATCTTGCAAGTGCATGCTAGAACACACTCTCGACTTCGTGATTAATATCCACCATGCGCACCATGTTCATCTTATCTTCATTAATGCCCACTTCTTCTTCCGGCGGATGAATCAACTCTTCCAACCGCCTCTTGGTTGCCAGAAACTCCGGGCTCAGCAACTGATCCGGTGATCTCGGCTGTGGCACCGGCACTTCGATTACTTCCTGTACTTCACCCGGATGTGCTTTTAATACCAGTACGCGATCCGCCAGATATATGGCCTCATCCAGATCGTGAGTGATAAACAAAATGGTTATATCTATATTTTTCCAGATTTCATGCAGGTAACTCTGCATCTTGCTACGCGTCTGCGCATCCAGTGCACCAAATGGCTCGTCCATTAGCAGGATGCGTGGCTGGTTAGCCAGTGCTCGCGCTATCGCCACCCGCTGTTTCATGCCACCCGACAACTGATGCGGATAGGCATTTGCAAACTTGCCAAGACCCACCAGATCAATCCACTGTAGTGCCTGTTCTTCAGACGTGGTCCTGCCATGGCCTGACATTTCCAGGCCGAACATCACGTTCTTCTTTACGGTTAACCATGGAAACAGGGTATAGCCCTGAAACACCATACCTCTATCCGGCCCAGGCTCACGCACTGCCACACCATCCAGCAACACCTCACCTGAGGTCGGCGTTTCCAGACCGGCGAGTATTCTGATCAGTGTTGACTTGCCGCAGCCGGACGGGCCAATCACACAGACAAATTCACGCTTATAGGTTTCAAAGTTAATATCTTTCAGTGCAGTCACTGTTCCCTGTGGCGATTCAAATGACTTATGCAGGTTTTTCACCTGCAAGGACACAGGTCTTTTTTTCATTCGCTCAAAACGATCCTTAACGGCTTCGCTCTGTTGCAGGTAACTCGGCAGTTCTATATAACTCATATTTTTATACCGTTTTTATCAGGCTCTTGCCGTGCCTTTTTCCCAGGGAAATATGCGTCGGCCAATCGCTGCCAGAATCAAGTCGGTTGTCAGTCCGATAATGCCGATAATAATAATGGCCGCATACACATTGTCGAAGTTCTTATACCGTGCCTGCTGCGTAATAAACCAGGTGATACCTGAACTGGCACCGATCAGCTCGGCCACAATCAGATAGGTCCAGGCCCAGCCCAGCAATATCCGTAAATCCTTAAACAGATGGGTAATAATGCCCGGAACAACCACTCTGAATAACAGGCTCAAGCGCTTCGCACCCAGTGTCATCGCCGCTTCCAGCAATGACGGATCCAGCTTGCGCGTTGTGTTGGACACCACCAGCACCTGCTGAAAAAAGGTACCAATAAATATAATGGCTATTTTCGGCGCTTCATGTATGCCGAGAATAGCAACGGCCAGTGCCCCGAATGCAGGTGCTGGCAAGTACCTGAAAAACTCGATGAATGGTTCAAACAATCTTGAGAAAACATCATAGGTACCAGCCAGTATCCCCAGCGGCACACCCAGAATCGATGAAATCATAAATCCCCAGAAGATAACCTGAATACTTTCCCACAGGCTTTCATGTAACCAGTTTTCATTACGCCGAAGTGGCTCGGTGGTGAATGCTGTATACAATGCAGTTGCCACTTCATGCGGTGCCGGCAAATAGATCGGGTTGGTACGGTAGCCCTCTGGAAGCACTCTGGCCTCTGCTGAAGCTGCTTTAAGTTCCTTATTGAACAGTTCGCGATCCACCAGCATACCTTCGCTGAAATAGCTGACATCACCGGGCGCAGTTATCTGCACCTTTGTATGCCACAAAAACGGTACATAACTGACCAGACTCCATATCATCAGCGGCAATAGAAAACTTAATATCGAAATATAAACCCGCTGCTTCGTATCAAGTTTTTTTCGTACTGCAAATAACTGTGCGAACATCTATAAACCTTTATCTGATATATGGAGCCTGGCCAGAATCTTAGCTGGCTATTACATTTCTTCTGTCATTGAAGGATCAATAAACGTATCCACATCCATTGCTTTATCATATACCTGGTTGGCTACATTAAAGTCATCGGATATCTGGGTTGAGCCATATAACGACTTAAAGCCATCGCCTTTCTTGAAATGTGTTTTCGCTTCTTGCAGGGTTAAAATCTTTGTACCTTTAACAAATGACTTGTACTCTTCAGGTGCAAGGCCTACACGTGATGCCATAATCTTGATTGCATCATTAAATGTTTCCGGGTTATTGATGTAATCAACAATGCGGTACCAGACTTTCATGACTTTCTTCCAGTCATCTTTGCGAGCCGCATAGCTTTGTGGTGTTACCACATACACGTCATAGATCAGGCCCGGCTCATCAGTACTGGTGTAAATCGCGGTTGAACCCGGAACCTGTTGCAGCGCAATACCTGAGCTTGGCTGCCATGCAACAATTGCATCCACATCACCGGATGCCAGTACCTGTGGTGTCTCATTAGTGGGTACGTTGACCAGCTCCACATCCTTTTCACTCAGGCCATTTTTTTCCAGCGCATTAAGCAGCAGAAGATGACTAACAAAGCCCACTTCTACACCAATTTTCTTGCCTTTTAACTGCTTCACCGAGGCAATTCCGGGCTTTGCAATGATCATGTCATTGCCATCGCTGTAGTCATTCAGCAGAAACATAATGCCCCTGGCACCGGTTGACGCAGTCACCAGCGTATCGCCATTGGTCATACCCACAGCATCCAGCTTGCCTGCCGCAAATGCATCCATCGATGCCACATAGTCAAACCATTCAAACTCGACATCGACACCTTCTTCCTTGAACCAGCCTTTCTCTATACCCACTTCCCATGCCACCCAGCCAGGCCAGTCGCTGTAGCCAATCTTTAATGGCTCCGCCACGGCGTTACTGAAGCTGCTAACCATCAGTAAAGCCGCAAATGCTTTTGTTACTGTCTTAAATAATGTTTTCATCGAGATCTCCGAGTATTACTAAAACTAAAATTAGTAATACTGATTTTGCAATCCCTGTGCCATCTCTATATTCCTCGCTAAGTCGCTGATATTTAAAGGCTCTCGGCGATTTTACAACTGATAACCGGCTTTTAACGACGCACCAAAACAAGGCAGTAAATTTATTTCTGCTGCATTTTGGGACACGGTCGGTTTAATAAATGCGTTTTTACTGCCAGTTCAGGCGGTACAGGAATTGCAGAGAAGATGTTTTTAAACGGTGATCAGAGCATGCAGTTACAATTATTTAAAACCCTGTGGGGTTTCGACGGTACATCGATTGACGAGGCAGTGCAGCAGCTACTGGCGGCAGGTATGCAGGGTATTGAGGGTCAGGCACCGCAACAGGCCGCGGCGCAGACTCATTGGACTTCACTCTTTAATGACAGCTCACTTGCCTATATTGCAGAAATCACCACCGCTGGCAGCTACGTACCCGAGCGCCACGCCAGCCTGCAACAGCACCTTGATAGCCTTGAACGACAGCTGAATAACAGTGCAAGCCTTGATCCCCAGCTGGTGACCTGTCTGGGCGGCTGTGATGCCTGGCCGGAAGCACTCAGCCTTGAATTTTTCACGCGCGCGATCGAACTAGCCGATCAGTATCAGCTTGCCATCAGCTTCGAAACCCATCGGAGCCGCTCGTTATTCAACCCCTGGGTGACACAGCGCATGGTGGAGCAGCTTCCACAGATCCGACTCACTGTGGACTTCAGCCACTGGTGCGTGGTGTGTGAACGACTGATGGATACAGAACTCGATGTAATACATACCATTGCTGACAATGTGCAGCACATTCATGCCCGAATCGGTTATGAGCAGGGTCCGCAAGTACCTGACCCTCGCGCACCTGAATATAAATACGCCTTACGCGCGCATCAAAGCTGGTGGGAAATTATCTGGCAGTCACAAATAAAACGTCAATGTGATATTACCAGCATGACGCCTGAATTTGGTCCAGACGGTTACCTGCATCACGCGCCTTTTAGCCAGACGCCGGTGGCTGATTTATGGGAACTGAATCAGTGGATGGCCGAGGAAGAAAAAAAACATTATTCTAAATTTATCAAATAAGCTTAGTTTAAAATTACTGGCTCGATATTAAATCAGAAAATACTTCTCACTGAAAACTCCGCCGATTCAGGCAACTGATCGACAATTTTCACAGCCTCTGCAATCAGTTTATCGGTGTTTACCGGCCCAATATGCTCGCAACTCGCAACATAGAACAGATGAAATAATGTCTGCATTTGCTGCAGTGTGAGCTCACTGATAAGTGACACCTGGCCATTTTCAGATAACCATTTTTTCACCTTATCCATACTTTCTCCACTGATACCAATATGGTGTACATTGTCAAACACATACACTTTTATCGACAATTCCGAGGCCGAATCTGATTTAAACAACGCCGCCAGGAAGTAATCCATGAAATAGGTAAACACTTTATGTGAGGCATTGGCCTTTTGTGATGGCCTACGCATCCCCTGTTCAAACTCGCGGGCATTAACACTTTTCGGCACTTCTTCCTGATGATCTGATTCATTCAGTAGTGAATTTAAAATATGTTGTTGAATATTGCCACGTGGTACATCGACATCCAGCTCTTCAATAATTCTGCTTAAAAAAGGCTGCAGAGCATATAGTGGTTTTGATGAAAACTCCTGCATCCATATTTCAGTCGCCTTTATTGCATCGTTTTGATTCAAGCAGGCATTCAAGCCGTTATAGATGGCTTTTCTACGTCTGGATATTTCATCTGTTAATGCAGCCTGTTTCATTTACTCTTTTCCCTTATGCACTAACTCTGTCTGAAATTCTGGATAACCAATCTCATAATGCTCGGAATAATCCAGCCCTCGCTGCTCATCCAGTGAACTGGCGCGTAAACCAATTACCTTATCGATGACGTAATACATCAATAGAGCCAGCGGAAATGCCCACAGGAAACCAGCCGCAACACCAATAAACTGTACGAAGACCTGCTCTATATTAAACATATTACCTTTCAGGAAAATGCCTGCAGCCATGGTTCCCCATGCACCTGCAAAACCATGTACGGAGACCGCGCCAACCACATCATCCAGCTTAAAAAATTCAAGTAAGCGTGCGCCTGCCACGACCACCATGCCTGCAATAAAGCCGGTAAGCATCGCGTACAGCGGCTCCATTGTCGCGCAACCGGCGGTAATTCCGACCAGGCCACCGATGCTGCCATTAATACTTTGTGTTAATAACACAGGCTGGCGCGTGAGTAATAGCATAGCAATTGCGCCCATTGCCCCCGCTGCTGCAGAAAGATGGGTGTTTAGAACAATTAAACCGAGAGATGTATCAGCGGCAACCGTACTACCGCCATTAAAACCAAACCAGCCTAACCATAAAATAAGCCCGCCCAGCGCAACCAATGTCAGGTTATGCCCTGGAATATCCCGCGGCTTTGTTGACGATGAGAATTTACCCAGGCGTGGTCCCAGTACAATAATGCCTGCCAGGGCAACCCAGCCACCGATCGAATGCACCACTGTTGAACCTGCAAAATCAATAAAACCTAATTCTGCCAACCAGCCCTGGCCATCATAGTAACTGCCCCAGACCCAGCTGCCATACACCGGGTAAATAATACCGCTGACCAGTAACGCACCTAACAGATATCCATGGTAACGTGTGCGCTCTGCCATCGCACCACTGGCGATGGTCACTGCGGTTGCTGCAAACATGGTTTGAAACAACAGAAAACTGTAACCCATATCAGATAGATTCTGCGGGAAAAAATGAGTTTCGCCGAAAAAGCCGGTTACATTATCGCCAAACATCAGACCATAGCCGATCATCCAGAATATAATGCTGCCGATACACACATCCATGTAGTTTTTCATAACCACGTTCACGGCATTTTTAGAACGTGACATACCACTCTCAAGCAGGGCAAACCCCGCCTGCATAAAGAACACCAGCGCAGCCGCTGTAATTACCCACACTGTATCTACTTCTGTTTTTAGTTGCGCATTATCGGCCATGACAATTTGCGGAAATAGACATACCACTAATACTAAATACTTCACTAAAGCCACCTGCTGTTTTTAGATATAACTAAATCAGCAAGTTATATGCCACGAATAATTTATTTTCTTCTGTCTAATTTGTACGCACGGATATACACCAACCTCACTATCGGATTGATTATCTATGCAGCAACACTCATCTATCATCAACGGTGCCCCGCACCAAGCGAGTGCGCCTGCTGGCATTCATTCACTACACGAGCTTCTTTGGTGCAACTCCCTGCTATTATTACTGTTTTATAATAGCCATTATTTTATTTAATAGTGATTGGTATAAAGTCATCCAGATCAAATAATGATGTTTACCTGAGCCGACTTCGATAATGTATTTGTCCACGCAGTTATCAGGAATACACAGGAATTATCTTGCATTATTAATAACCTTAATTATTAAAGGTTAAAGTGACGACTGGACGACTAAGAGATCGGATCATGCAGACTGCATGACCCTGACAACGGCAATGTCGATGGTTTACACCTTGCCATATTCGGAACGATCGATAATTTTATTTATATATAAATGATGGCAGGTGGTCAAATGACATTGACCAAAATAGACACCCGACTCGAAAAGTCAGGCGCGTGTTTAATAGACATGGGCCTAGTGAGAAATGCTAACGCAGAGTGCGGGCACACCTGCAAGCCCCAAAGGGCGAGGCCTGAAGCGCACATCTACGGTGTTCTGCTTCTAGTGAAGGACCGAGCCATTCACTGCGAAGCACGCCTTGTAGCTGCACGCTTCAGGTCTCGCAGAGACATATCAGCATTGTTCAGAGGTACCCTAGCTTAATTGCTGCTCACTGTCTTCATAGCGGGCACCTTCTATAATCGCGGCACTCAGCACCATCAGCCCACCCAGTATTTCATTTGTGCCTAAATCCGATCCCAGAATCAGTGCAGAAGAAACCACCGCCACCACCAGCTCCATCACAATAATAATTGACGAGCGACCGGCCTCCATCTGTGTCACCGCCCACTGTGTGCCATAGGTAATCAGGCCCAGCCAGACAACACCGTATAGCGCTGCCAGCACAATGGGCTGAGTGCCCGGCAGGCTCTGTGTTTCTTCTGTGAGTGATAAAGACACCGCAATCAGCACCGCGCAGCCGACAAACACCGCCGCCACTTTACTCATTGCCGGTATATTCGGTGTGTATCTGAACAGAATATTGGTCGCCGCCAGCCCCATACCGGAGACAATCGCCAGCGCATCTATCCAGCTGATGCCCTGCCAGCTGGTATTGAGCACATCCAGAATGATCGCCGCACCGGCCAGACTCAGGCCCACCGCAATAATCCGCACCACGCTGACCTTTTCCTTGAGAAAAATGCGGCCGCCAATCACGCTCCATACCGGCAACATATAGAACAGGATCATCACCCGAATGACATCGCCATGGGCTATGGCTGTCTGGAATGACGCATTGGCAATACCACCGGCCAGTGCAATCATCAGCATCAGGCCAATACTGCTTTTCCAGGATGCATATTGCCTGAATAACCAGGGTGAGAATACCACCGCACCCGACGCAAATGCGATCAGTATCAGGTGAAGGCTGTCCATGCCGATCTCTGTCAGGTACTTAAGTGGCAGCCAGGTTAAACCCCAGCCCATTGAGCTGAACACCAGCACAATAACGGCAAGCTTTGATTTCATTATTGATTATTCTTATTGTTAAGGCTTATTCATAGTGCATTGGAAAGGGATGGCACTGCTGATAAAACGCGATATCGTGATTCGGCCAGATCTGCGCACCGGTTTGCCTGACGATCTGTTTCAATTTACGAATACTTTCAATCGCCAACTCTTCCCTATTATGCCAGCAAAGTCCGGGGGCGACCTCATCATTTATATTTTCCTGCAAATCCGCGGCATCACCCGCTAATAGTATGGGTGGCCCCTTGGGTAGCTCAATCAGCATCGACATATGACCCGCGGTATGCCCTGGCGACTCCAGCGCGCGTACACCGGGGATCAGATCGTATTCTGCTGACTGCAAGCGCCAGTGATAGTCGCCGTGAAAATCATCCGCAAAATAGGCCCCATCGGCCGGCTCGCTCGCCGCCTGCATTTCACACTCATGCACATGAATTTCGGCATGGCACATATCCTTCAGGCCGCCGCCGTGGTCAAAATGCAAATGCCCGACAAACACCACATCAATATCTTTCGACTGCAGGCCAAGCCGCGCCAGACGGTTTTCCAGCCGTTGTTCTTCTGTCATCTCAGGTGGACCAAACGGGAATTCTTCGTTCTCATAATAATGCTTGCGCAGCGTCGGGTTATTAATTTTATTGTAGTCACAACCCACATCATAAAGAATTCGACCGTTGGATGTTTCAATTAAATAGGCCAGTATCGGCGCTTCTATTATGGTGCCTTTGCCCCTGCCACGGGTTGAGAGTGTTTTGTCATACCGATGTGTGCCGGTAAGCAACGGCCAAAACTTTTTAACCTGGGTCATATTTGCACCGTAGGAAATTAATGTGTGGTAAGAAATGAAACGCCATCTACACCAATAAAATTATCGTGCATCTGTTTCACAGGCAGATTGACCGGATCGCCATTCAGCACGCGCTGAATGCGGAAGCGGTGATAACTTTTCAGCAGGTCTTTAAATGAGAGTATCTGTTGATCGGCATCAGCATATAGCTGCTGATGCAGGCGCGGCAGCTGATACCACGGCCGACCCGGCTGTTGATGATGTGCATTGTGATAGGGGAAATTCAGTACCAGCAAATTCAGCCACGAGTATCTGACCGAAAGCAGATTCGAATAGGTGTTTAGCTGTTCAAACGCCCGGTCATATTGTTTAACTTCATCACCGCGTTTTTTATCCAGTGTTTCGTGCAAATCATAGGTGTGCTGGTGCACATCCATAAAACGCATCACAGTTAAAAACAGCATATAGGCTAACGGATACAGGAACAGAATTTTCCATGAAATGCCTGCAAGCCAGGCGAATAATGCAATTCTTAATACCAGCACCGTCAGCACACGCCTGCGTCGTGCTTTACGTTCAACTTTTATAAAGGGAAGTATAATCACCAGCGCATGCATCACAATTTCCATCGCCGGAATATATAACCATTCCAGAAAATAAATGGTTTTCAGCAGACGTGGGTAGGCGGTGATCCGTTTACGGTAATCAAAGGAGACAATATCCGCTCTATCGGTATGGTGCCTGACATGCTTGTGGCGCACATCCTCGTAATTGCTGTAGCTGGCACCACAGACCCATAGCAGCAGCTCACCCAGCCAGCGGTGATATTTGTTTTTACGCAACAGGCTATTGTGCGCGCACTCATGCACCAGATAGGCGGCAATCACCATACTGTGAGCAAACAGCAATACACCCATAAAATTGAGCACCAGGGGTGCAGACAACATCATTGCCATGCCACCCAGATAGGCGGTCAGCAGATACAGCATCGCTAAAAAGTTGGGCCAAAAGGCATCTTCGTACCTGAATACTCCTGCCATGAATCAATACCAACGGGTCGTCCCGCACAGTCAACCTGGTGCTTCAGGCCGTCCCGAAACACTGTGCACACTTGCGCTACTGTAAGCTGCAGCAAATAGCAGACCAGTTTATACAGGCCGCCTGTTATTCCGAAATAACAATCGATATTTCAGTCACTTAGCTTTACTTCAGCGGCATCACGGCGGCTACCTGATTAGCTGTAATCGCCCCGTCCGTGCACTCCAGCTTACCCTTCTGCCTTATTCTGGTGCCTTTTGTACACGGCGGTTCCGTATTGTAGCACCCCGGAATTCTGATATACTCCACCGCCTTGGCACTGGTGGCTCACGGATAACATTTAATCCGCCGATGGCCGAGGCTCAGGGACGGCCCGAGCAATCCATATCAGATACAATGAGAACCGTTTTAAAATAATGATTACTGCGCCTTTAGCTCAGCTGGATAGAGTGCATCCCTCCGGAGGATGAGGTCAGAGGTTCGACTGAATTGCCGGGAGCAATTCAGGACAGGGTGATCGCCTTCTATCACCCTGGGCCGCAGGCCGAGGCTCAGGGATGAGCCGAGCAATCCTCATTAATAAATAATGAGAACCGGTTTAGAATAAAGGTTTACTGCGCCTTTAGCTCAGCTGGATAGAGTGCATCCCTCCGGAGGATGAGGTCAGAGGTTCGGCTGGGTTGCCGGGAGCAACCCAGGACAGGGGGATTGCTTTCTATCACCCTGGGCCGCAGGCCGAGGCTCAGGGATGAGCCGAGCAATCCTCATTAATAAATAATGAGAACCGGTTTAGAATAAAAGTTTACTGCGCCTTTAGCTCAGCTGGATAGAGTGCATCCCTCCGGAGGATGAGGTCAGAGGTTCGACTGAATTGCCGGGAGCAATTCAGGACAGGGTGATTGCTTTCTATCACCCTGGGCCGCAGGCCGAGGCTCAGGGATGAGCCGAGCAATCCTCATTAATAAATAATGAGAACCGGTTTAGAATAAAAGTTTACTGCGCCTTTAGCTCAGCTGGATAGAGTGCATCCCTCCGGAGGATGAGGTCAGAGGTTCGACTGAATTGCCGGGAGCAATTCAGGACAGGGTGATTGCTTTCTATCACCCTGGGCCGCAGGCCGAGGCTCAGGGATGAGCCGAGCAATCCTCATTAATAAATAATGAGAACCGGTTTAGAATAAAAGTTTACTGCGCCTTTAGCTCAGCTGGATAGAGTGCATCCCTCCGGAGGATGAGGTCAGAGGTTCGAATCCTCTAAGGCGCGCCATAAATAAAAAAGCCCTCTGCTTTCCAGAGGGCTTTTTTATTTATAGTGAGTCTTAACGCCCTGATGAGAAGCTCAGCTTCGAAAAAATTGTCCGGAACAATTTTTAACAAGGTGCGCGTTGTTACCCTGGCCCATGCATTTGATTGCGCTGGTGATCACGTATTTTATATTTCCATTAAGCACTATTCTCAATAAACAGCTCACACAGCGGTGCATTGATATAGTAATTGGTTTTTCCGATTTTCTCTTTCTGTAGAAAACCTTTCTCAGTTAATTGACCCAGATACTTGGTTGCCGTAATTCGGCTCACCCTCAGGTCTTTTTCCATAAAGGCAATTTTTGTATAGGGATGCCTGAAGAGATTATTAATTAAATCCTGACTATAGATTTTGGGCAGCTGCTTACGGATGTCATGTTTGTATGACATCATCAGTTCCCTTATGTCCTTAATAAGCTTTATGGTTTTTATAGAGGTTTGTTCTATGCCTTCTAGTATATACAACAACCAGGGCTCCCATTGGTTGGTATCTCGAACATCCTGCAGTTTTTTATAATAGGCTGCCTTATCACGTATTACATAACGACTCAGGTATAGCACTGGTAAATCCAGCAGGCCATTCATGACCAGATACAGGATATTGATAATACGACCCGCACGGCCATTACCATCGTAAAAAGGATGTATGCTTTCGAATTGATGGTGAATGATGGCCATTTTGACCAATGGATCCAGGTCTGACATTGAGTCGTCATTAATGTAGGCCACCAGGTTGTTCATTAACGAACTGATTTCAGATGCATTCTGCGGCGGCACGTATACACTGTCCCCGGTATGCTGATTTTTTAACTCTGTTCCCGGCAACTTACGCAAACCTGCTTTATTTTTTTCCAGGTGTGACTGAATTTCTTCAATGTCACTAAGACGAAGCAGCTTATGAGTATCGACTTTTTCAAAGCCCAGCTTTAGCGCTGCAGCATAGTCCTGAACTTCTTTTGCAGCAGGGTTTAAGGAGGCACTGGAAAACAGTTCTGCTTTAAACAGCTCATCATGTGTTGTAATGATGTTTTCTACTGCGGAGCTATCTTTTGCTTCCTGAAGGGTCAGCATATTGATAAGGATGATTCTGTTAGGGATAGTCGCAGCGACCCCTTTCAATTCCGCAAGATAACGGTGTGCCGACGCGGCTTTTTTCAAAACACCGATGGTTTCCAGGTCACGTTCGTTGGCAAAGGGCAGGTTCCCCACCTGGTACGACATTGATCCAACCTCAGGCGCATTTTCATGTGAAATATTTAATGCTGTTATTATGCACCTTTTTCAACATATGTATAGATTTTTCGGCTTTTTATACATAAAGATAGAAACATGTATAGATTTCATCACCCGCTATAAATATAAACTAGTGGAATCATTTAAAACATAAATCTTATGTCAAATTACTGGGTAGTTTTCGATATAATGATTTTCTTATGTCAGAAACTATAAGAATTAGGCACTTAGAGATGAGAATTAAGGCGAATATTTAATTACCTGAAGAATAAATGGGTTAATAGTATAAGCAGCCAGCCCTTCAAACGACGCAGAGTCGACATATCCTGCCCCAGCTAACTGTATCAGCGCACCGCAAGAGGTCAGCAGGCCCGGACACAAGCCGCTTGCCAAACCCAGCGGAAGGGCATATTTCCATCACTATCCATGGACAACAACGTGTATTAATAAAACACAAAACGGAGGTCGAAATGAGCAAGATATGGGTACTGGTTGCCGACAGTGCGCGAGCACGCCTGTTTCACGCGGACGGTTCAGCCGGGCCATTGCAGGAACAAACCGACCTGCTGATGCCGAGTTCACGCCTGAAAGAAGGTGACCTGGTGGGTGATCGCGCCGGTCGCGCCTTCGACAGCGGCGGCAAGGGGCGACATGGGATGGATCCGGCCACCTCGGCAAAAGAAATGCAAAGCCATCGCTTCGCTGCACAGATCGCCGAGCTGCTGCAAAAAGAACAACTGGCCGGTGCCTTCAATCGCCTGATCTTGGTTGCTCCACCGGGCTTTCTCGGTGAATTACGTAGCGCATTAAGCGATGGGGTACGCGCACTGGTCAGCACCGAAGTGGACAAGGACCTGGTGCAGTTCGATACCAGGGAGATCAGAGAACACCTGCCCAGGCAACTGTAGCGATTGTAAATATCAGCGCCGGACCGGTTAAGCTTTCACGTCAAAATAGTGCAGGCTGAAAAGATCGTCAGCATCGATCCAGACCTGGCGACTGACATACCCGGCCCGGGCCGCCAGTTGGATAAATTCTTCCACGCTGTATTTATAGGAACTTTCGCTATGGATGGTTTCATCGGCTGCGAAGTGAAATCGTCGATCGCCAATCAGGATTTCCTGCGCCTGCTGACTGACCAGGTGCATTTCCACCCGGCCCCGTTGCCCATTATAAAAAGCACGGTGCGTAAATTGCTCAGGTTTGATATCCGCACCCAGTTCACGCTGGATGCGGTATAACAGGTTCAGATTGAAGGCGGCGGTCATTCCCTGCTGATCGTTGTAGGCGGCATCAAGAATTGCCGGATCTTTTTTCAGGTCCACACCAATCAACAGGCTGCCATTTTTACCGGCCACACTTCGCAGGTTACTTAAAAACTGCTCCGCCTGTTGTGGATCGAAGTTACCAATACTGGAACCGGGGAAAAAGATCAGCCGGTGAGCATCAGCGGGGCACCAGGGCAGATTCAACGGCGCGGTAAAATCGACACAGGTCGCATGCACTTCCAGCCAGGGATAATCCCGCGCCACCTGCCCCGCCGCCTGATAGAGAAAATCACGGGAAATATCCATGGGCAGATAAGCGGCGGGCTTCAGTTCGTCGAGTAACAGGCGAACTTTTTCGCTATTGCCGCTGCCCGGTTCTATCAACAGGCAACGCTCGCCGATCAATGCGGCAATATCCGCTGCATGCTGTTGCAATATCTGCTGCTCGGTACGCGTGAGATAGTATTCATCGGTGCGACAGATGGCGTCGAACAATTCCGAACCGCGCTCGTCATAGAAGAACTTGGGTGGAATTCGTCGCGGTTGCCGCTGCAACCCTTCCAGCACCTCGCTGAAAAAATCCGCGTGAGCCGGGTGTTCATCGTAATAGTAAATCGAGGCTGCGTGCATTCGGTTCATCAGACGTCCTCCGCCAGCCGAAAACCACTGAACTGCCACTGATCGCCGGGATAAAAGAAGTTGCGATAGGTTCTACGAATATGATCGGCGGGGGTCACACAGGAGCCGCCACGCAACACATACTGACCGCACATAAACTTGCCATTGTATTCGCCCAGCGCGCCCTCGGCAGAACGGTATCCGGGATACGGGGTATAGGCGCTCTGGGTCCACTCCCAGACATCGCCGAACATCTGACTTAAACCCCGCACGGATGACGCGCCGGCATCGGGCATGGTCTGCACACCATAATCCTCAATCATCAACGGTTGGCAAATCTGTTCACTGGCCTTGCGCACCCGTAGATAGGCAGAACGCAGATCATCGTTCGCAAGCGGTAATTCAGTAGAGTCGGGTGAGGCGGCCATATTAACCCCTGTTATTTAGTGCTTATTCATTTGACTGACAATGAAACAGTAGCATTGAATCATGACAAACGACAGACAAAGGTCAAGTGTCGAATTGTTACAATTGCAGTTACAAGCTAATCAATAGCTTGCCCTGTTTATCCCGTTATCTCAACCTGACATAAGCGCGGACACGGCGGTTATTGATAAAAATAACGCAATCGGAGCTTGCAGCTGTTAGCTGAATGAAGCGATAAATTACATTAGATTATCTAACGGGCTATTAACACTCACTCCCGGCTTATTCAACACATGGGTATAAATCATTGTGGTCGACACATCGGCATGCCCCAGCAACTCCTGCACCGTGCGGATATCCGAGCCGGACTCAAGTAAATGTGTTGCAAAGGAATGCCGCAGTGTATGCGTGGTAACTCGTTTTACCAACCCCGCGCTGTAAGCTGCAGACTTGATTGCACGCTGCAAATTACGTTCATGCACATGGTGACGACGATATACACCTGAACGCGGATCCTGTGATATAGACCTGGCCGGGAAAACATACTGCCAGCGAAACTCCTTTTCGGCATTCGGGTATTTACGAGCGAGTGATTGTGGTATGTAAACACGACCATGTCCCTGAGCCATATCCGACTTGTGTTCAAGCCTTACCTTATCCAGCTGACATTTCAGCTCGGCTGTTAATTGCTCGGGCATAGGAACCACCCGGTCTTTGTTCCCCTTGGCCTGCCTGATAATAATCTGCCGATACTCGAAATCAACATCGAGTACACGCATGCGAACGCACTCCATTAAACGCAAGCCACAGCCATACAGCAGTTTCGCCATCAACAAACCAGTGCCCGGCTCGAATGCTACAAACAGCGATTTAACTTCCTGCCGTGACAATACAACAGGCAAACGTTTCGGTTTATTTGATCGAGCAAACTCAATAGCATCGGATACTTCACATGACAAAACATGCTTATAGAAAAACACAATTGCATTTAGAGCCTGGGCCTGCGTACTGGCAGAGACGTTGCGTTGCATGACAAGGTATTCAAGATAACGTTTGATTTCTACCTCATCCAGGCCAGCAGGATCATTGAAGTGATGAAATGCAAGATAACGCAATAACCAGCCAAGATAGGCCTGTTCAGTGCGTAACGAATAATTGCGTGATCGAATCTCAACAAGCAGGCGTTGCAGATAGTGTGGAAAAGCCTCTAAAGCACGGTTAAACAACTTACTGGCCTTTTCACTTCTGCCCTGTAAGTCCTGCTGTATCCATTCAACAACGTTTAAATCATACACATTGCGGCTGTCCACTGCGGCCTTGTCGAGAGCCCTCGCCTTCTGCAACCAATTCTCCCAGGGAAAAGTGTCCGCCCAGGCAATATTAACCATATCTGATAATAGAATTCTAATCGCGATAATATGCTGCTCAAGCTGCCAGCCTTTTATGCGACATTTGTCGTATTTTTCAGATAAATATGCCTCCAGCCGAGCAGGTGTATGCGCTGATAAACGCACGCCCTTTGCTGCCTTTATATAAGACTCAGCATGTCGAACATACCAGTATGCCTGGTGTCGATTAATACCATAAGACTTTGTTTTTAATATATATTTATCCCAGAAACGGGCAATAGAAGGATCGTTCATTATGCTACTCCATTAGCAAAAAATGTCGCCATTAAACCCCTCGGCTGTTAGGATTATTCACAAATCACAAAAAAATTACAACCAGAATATGCGACATGTCGTAATTTAGGGTAAATTGCGACATGTCGTCTATATCACTGTTAGGCTCAAGAAATAATATGGATATTGCAATACTTATTACATTACTATTTATTACTTATAAATCATCGAAATCACTAAGAGATAGTTCAGAAATATTTAAAGAGTTTAATGTCTCTAGAGTTTTATCAGTTCTTGTATTTATTTATCCTCTTGGCCCACTATTACTTATCTTTGGTTCTACGCAACCACGTATACTACTCTATCTATTAGTGGCTGCGTGCTACCTGCCTCAGCTTGTTATAGCCCGCAATCAGATCAACACATTGAGCTTATTTGGCACCGATAGAGTTAAAGAAGCAACAGATGCTTTATCCCTTGCGTGGCTTGGTGCAATAGTAGGTTTAATTTACCTGGCTGTAGTACTAATCATAGTTTTTTCAGTATTTAGTTTTGCCACATCTAACCATTATTAGCCTAACAAGGCGCTCAGCCGGACCATAAACCGCATGCTTGAATTACTCAGTAGAACCAGTACTATCAAACCTAATTCAAATTTAGCTTATGTCCGCGGTTTAGGCCCGGCTAGCTAGGCGTTAGAGCCAATTAATATGAAAAACACACTGCTAATACAATTACCAATCATACTCATATTAAGCTTATTAGCTGGCGCTATTACATATACATACACAAGAACAGAAGCTTACAATTCAATTTCCAGAATCATAGAAATCACAAAGCCTGCACATGAAGAGAAAATTCAAACAGCAATCAGCGGCATGAATAATCTTGAAAAAACTAAAGAATTTTCAAAAAACACAATTGCTTCTATATACAAAGAGAACGAATCTAATCATAAACTACTTGTAACTACTGCAGAAGCAAGCAAAAAAGACTTTAACTTAATAACATGGGCATTACTAAGCATCATCATACTGATGCTTATATTAATTAATGGCATTTATCCACTAATTAAAAAATGCTCTAACAATTCGCTCAAAAGCGACGCAAAAAGCAGCGCGCTTTAGCTCGGCGTTATATTTAATAATATGATGAAAAATCTTACACGAATTTTTGCTATTTTATTTGCGCTAGGACTTACTTATGCAGGCATCTCATTCGCTTCCGGTGTCGGGGACACAATTGATGTTACTACCCTAGCATTGTGGTTACTACTGGGTTCAGCCTTACAATTAGGACTTTTTCTTTCAACCTATTCTGAAAAGAGCTGGAAGTTAAGCATTATTTCCGCAATTCTTATGCTCCCTTGTTTCCTTTTAGTCATAACATCTGTATTCAGTCCTAATTTTTTAAACAAGTTAACTGGCACTCCAATTCAAACAACATCCTCAATAGCATTTCTTTCTGGCAGTATTATTTATCTATATAACTATTATAAAATCTTCAATAAAAAATATAACAAGTCAATCAACACCGACACAAAACCGCATGCTTGAATTACTCCGTAGAAAGGGTACTATCAATCGCTACAATAAATTAACAGTCGGCTCGGTTTCGTGCCGGTTATTTCGGCGTTAGGGCTACATAAAAATATGAAAAATGGAATTCGAGACAAATTAAAGGACAATGACGAAATAATATTCGTAAGAACATATTTATTACTTATAAGCTTCATCTTAATTGGCACACCAACGGCACTTATAACTTTCTCAAATACAGTAAACAATATATGGGCATATTTAATAACTAGTCTTTTATTTTTGCTAGGTACATTTACTTTATATAAGGCAATACTCAGCTCAGAAGAAAGAGCAGTTAAATTCGCTAACAAAACAGGCAATCATGAAGTATTACTATTGGTCATCATTCTTGCTTATATTATTAGTAACGGAATCAAACTATGCTTACCAAGCCCTAACAAGACGGTAAAGCGGGACAAATAACCCTTAACTTCTATGACACTTTTAACTTACACTACTAATCACTACAATTATCAAGCTCACTATTGGGTTACTTGCCCCTTACCTGGGCGTTAGCTATATAATGATGGAAACCATTTTAGCCATTGCATTTATTATGCTACCTACTATTGGGTTTGGCATATGGCACTATATCGATTATGAAAATAGCCCAAGAAATCTAGTTAGTAACCTAACCGCATTTAAAACCTTATTTATCTTTATTATGCTTAGCTATTCTGCATGGACATTTAATAATGGTGCAGATGATTTCATTGGGGGCAGCGCCGCATCATCACTTAAGCTTAAAATGTTCATTATCTCTTATATATTCCCAGGCATTGCTTTTTCACTAATAATATTTCCAAACACTTCAAGCGAAGTACTTGGAACATATCAGATGTTCTCAAAATTTGGGGAACATAAAAAATTAACACAAATAATAGGCATATTATTATTGTTATTTTCCTTTATTTATACGTTTTTTATTTTTCCATATTTATAAAAAATAGCTAACAAGTATATCAACCCGACCAAAAACTCGTTGCTTGAATGGCGCTTTTAATTTACATTACAAAACACAGCAACAATTAAGCCTACTACTGAGTTTTCGGCCGGTTATAAAGGCGTTATGTGTCCACAGTACCAAGCTAAATAAGGAAATAAAATGATAAAAATATCTGTAAGTATTGATGTCTCGAACCTGAAGCAGGCTGAGACCTTTTATATTGAAGCCCTTGGTTGCAAAAAACTGAGAGATCAAGGAGGTATGTCTGTAATATCAGCTGGAAATTGCGATATATATTTGCAAGAAAAAGAAGCAGGGACAAACCCAATACCATCAGAAACAGTTAAACGTGATTACGGTCGTCATTGGACACCTGTCCATTTGGATTTTCTTGCTGAAAGTGTCGATGAAATTGTTGAAAAAATACTTCAATTTGGTGGCCAACATGAAGGTGGCGAAAGTGGTGACTGGGGTTCTATTGCACATTGTGTCGATCCATTCGGCAATGGCTTTTGTGTAATCAATGAATAAAACACATAACAAGGCAAATTCACTCGGACGGCAAAAAGCGCCGCTCATTCCTCGCTCTGCTTTTTGCCGCCGGTGATTTGCGACGTTATAAGCAATAGGAAAAGAAATTGGAAGAAGAAAATAAATCAAAACACGGAACAGGTGCTTTTGTACTATCAGGCATATCATTTATTCCTTTGCTAGGCGTAATCCCTGGCATAATCTGTATTATTAATGCTCTTATTAGTCGTAAACAAAACTCTAAAAAATTAGGTTTAATAGGCTTTTCTGGTGTAATGGTCACTGTTGTAATATATGGGGTAATATTGCCCAATATAATTAATAGTGAAAATTTTGGTAAAAACTTTGAACCGCACTCAATTAGTGCAATGACATCACTTGTAAGACACATTGAATATTACAAGTTACAAAATAACCAATACCCAAGCTCTATTGAAGAGCTTAGAAAAAACCTAAAAGAAGGTGAAATGGTTTTTACATTCGACATGTCTGGCCCCATGAGCATGGGGAAAGAGCCTCGTGAATTTTATTACGAAGTAATAAACGATGGTACCAATTATCTACTATTCGGTATTGGTCAAGATGCAACACCATTTACCACAGATGACATACACCCACTTATAGACACTGAAAAAGATAAAAATATTGGCTGGGTTAAAAGTAAATAAAGGCTTATAACAAGTCGTTTAAATCGCTGTGCAAAAAAGCGCACAGCTCGGACAAGCAAAAAGCAGCTTGCCGTTTAACTCAACGTTATGGAAACAAGGAAAGTAATGAATTTTAGCTCAATTAGCACCTATTCATTTAAATTCATCGGCAGCTTATCCCTAGTGCATGCTGTAATGGGTACTATTCTTGTCTTATTTTCTATATTTACGTTTAGTGACATGGGATCTACTGACTTTACTCAGGCACTCAATTATCCTGAGATAAAAAATATTGAATTAAGCGACAAAGAAAGATCCGAATTGCATTCTTACTTGTCTGATATAAATGAATCTGAAGATTTTAAAATATTTTTCTGGGGTATGACATCTTTGGGGCTTATCACAAACATTCTACTATTTTATTTTGGTTTTCATTTGCTTAAAGCTAAATATAAATTCGCATTCGCTTATATCGCTCTAATGGCATTAATATATCTTTACATGCATGAGGCGCCAGTGGTTATAACAGAACACGAAAACCATATCTTATCTTTTGGTGCAGCGTGGGGCATTGGGAACATGGGTATAGCCCCAGTGCTATATACACAGTTCTGGTTGTGGGGTCCAGCACTGGCTTTAATGGGTTTATTTTTAAAATACATTAGCCATAACAAAGAGTTACAGCGGACAAGCCGCTGAACTCGGCGTTAGGTTTATAAAATGGAATTGATAGATTATTTGCCAATTTACACAATGCCAGCTTTACTTGTTATCACAACAGCAGCCATTGCCATAATATTCAAACACAATAAAAGCCTGGGCAATATGCTATTACTGTCAGGCTTCATAATTCATACGCTTATTTTACTTCTACCATTATTATTCAATATTTCACCTATGGAACTAAACGAACATAATGAAGCGGTGAGAAAAACAGAAGGATTTTTTACCTTTAATCAAATTATAGTGACTGAGCTAGTAGCTTACTCATTAATTACACTGGGTTTCGTAAATAATGCTTATGCTACAATCACTAAAGCCTAACAATACGTTCGAGTTCGCGCATAAAAAGCATGCGCTGGGACTTCCGCTTTGCTCCAGCCCCTCAACTCAGCGTTAGCTACATATATGAATTTAGAAACCCGAATGATCGAGGCTATAAATAACTATCTGGATTTATCCAGCTTGCTTGCCTCTGACCTTACGGAAATGTTAGACAATGAAGATGCTAGCGATGGCTGGAAAAGAAACTACATAAGAGTGGTAGCGGCTCTAATAGAGGGTGATAGTTTTTGTTTTAGAGAAATGTCATCTATTGGTTTACTGTGTGAATTTCCCGCTATAACAGCCAAAGAACGAAAAGCATTAGAATCAGGCATTGGCTTTAAAGCAGTTGAACAAATTAAACTTGTTCTCCGAGCAACATACAAAATGTTTAGTCTTGGTGAGGCGCCTGACTTTAGCGGAAATGAATGGAGCGATGCAAATTCATTTTATAATAAAAGGCACGCTCTGATGCATCCAAAATCCCTCACGGACCTAGAAATACCTAGTGAAGAATGGGCAAAGATACAAAGCGGTGCCAATTGGTTGATTAAGCAGCATTTCGATATAACCAGGTTAATACATGAAAAATATATTAAAAGCAGCTAACAATTACATCAACACCGACAGTCAACTGCTACGGCCTGCACAGCAAGGCCTCCGCAGTTGTCTGCCGGTTATGTAGGCGTTAGAGCTATAAATACTAATGAAGAAATGGACAAAGCTGGGGTTGGGGTTCTTGGTGGTGGTTTTATGCCTGGCGTCATATCGCTTAGGAATTTATTTGTCTATGGATGCCCTTGATACTTATTCAACCGATAGTCAAGCTATGCTCGCCTTCAACCACATAGGTAATTATTCCGAAATAATGAAATGTCTAAATAAAGGCGATTTAGAAGCAGCATCTGTAAGAGTCGAAAATTACCTAATCACGGAACGCGAACTCCTGGCGTCGCATCTTCAAAAAGGTGTAAGTCCTCAAATAATCGATTACATCGAGCTCCGTTCCAAGGAAGGGGTAGACGCACACAAAACCTATATAAGTAATCGGAGTGGTAGCTGGAGTGTGCCAACTTGCCAATAAGCTCTAATCGGGTAGCCGGAGGTTTCTAACCCCCAGCCCCCACAACACCCTGCATGCGGCTCCGCACAGGGCGTTTCACTTAGAATGGTGAAGCTTGATCCATCCATCGCGTAACGAATAAAGCCCCTGAGATTTTAGATAAGCATTAGATAATGCCTGTTGTATTCCCGGTGTTTTCGAACTACGCCATGGGCCTTTGCTGGTAATGCCACATGCAACTGCTAACCGATCATGAACGCCCAGTCTCATCAAACTTCTTACTTTGGTGCGTGGCTTTCGCCACTGACGCCAGTAGGCCATGCGAACTCTGCGCCGTATCCAATGATCCAGATCGACGCAACGTTGATAACCACTGGCGATACCAAAATAATTTATCCAGCCACGTAAATACTGACTGATTTTGAAGAGCTGATATTTCATCGACACGCCCCAGTTACGGTTCGTTAATCGCCGTACTTGCTGTTTAAATTTCAGCAGCGTTTTCGGGTGCCAGTGAATGCGGCATGCTCGGTAGGTAAATCCAAGGAATTTGCTTTCACTGGTTTTAACGACGTGGCTTTTGGTTGAGTTTACAACCAGCTTTAAGCGATCTTTCAGGTACCTGCTGATACTGCGAAGCACGCGTTCGCCAGCTCGCTGACTCTTTACCAGTATCGTAAAGTCATCGGCATAGCGGGCGAATTTATGTCTACGCTTCTCAAGTTCTTTGTCCAGAGGATCGAGCATGATATTCGCTAGCAGTGGCGATAATGGCCCACCCTGTGGAACACCTTCTCGACTCTCTCTGTAGAACTGGTTATCGATAACCCCAGCTCGGAGATAAAGCTTAATCAGTTTGAGTAGACGCTTGTCCTTTACCTTTCGGCCCAGGTGTGTCATCAACAAATCATGATTAACTCGGTCAAAGAATTTCGATAGGTCGACATCCACTGCGAAGCGGCGTCCTGCCTTGATGATGCCTTGCACCTGCTTAACCGCTTGTTGCCCATTACGACGTGGACGAAATCCAAAACTATTGTTCGAGAATCCGGGATCGAAAATGGGCGTAAGCACCTGAGCTATGGCTTGTTGGATCACACGATCAGAAACGGTTGGAATCCCCAACTGGCGAGTTCCACCATCCGGTTTATCGATTTCAACACGTCTGACCGGTGAAGGTCGGTACTGTCCTGCTCTCAGTTCAGTCATGACCGTTTTCCAATGGCCTGCTTTTGCCCAGGCGGGGAACTCATCAATGGTCATACCATCAATACCAGCAGCCCCCTTGTTGGCTCGAACACGCTGCCATGCTTTGAGGATATTATCTCGTTGCAGGACGCGTTCGAATAGATTGTCGCTAAAGGCTGGCTTCAGGTCACTACGCTGAGTCACGTCATCGCCGGACGGCGTTCGTGTGTTCAAGTGTGGCAAGGCTCCTCCTTTATCTAAATGTTCAGGCCTTCACCGTGTCCCAACCATTACGATGGACGTTTGGCTACTATGCCGTCTGCTGACTTCTGCTTAATCACCCACAGAGTTGCCTCCGCTGGCGCTATCGGTTTTCATCTGGTTCGCTCACGCAGGGCGATGACTCCTGCATGCCAAGGCTTGGTCAACCAGTGGCCTCACTGGTTATCTACCGATCGCTTGTTAAGCAGATCTCCCCAGATAAGAACATGAGCTGTCTCTGCACTGCTGCATCATTTACGGTGGCCGTTAGATCACGTGGCTTCGATGTCTTGTGCCATCTCGCCTTCAGCCTACGCCTCATATGATGTTCTTGTTCATCAGCTCGCAGGTTTGCGTCCGGCTTCCTTCAGACCGCCCCTCGCGGGTTGGCCCTTGCCATTCGCTAGTAGTTAGCATCCTGTGACGATATAATCGCCTAAGAATGGTGACCTTCCTACAGAGGACTTTCACCTCATTAGTTCATGCCCATGCTGGGCGTACACAATTAGCTCCAGTGGACAATTCAAAGCGGCACTTGTTTTGCTTACGCAAAAACGTGCCACTTTGAATCGCCGCTAAGCAAGGCGTTATGTGTAAAAGGAGAAAAATGAAATCACTGATAATTCTATTATTTTTGTTTCCAGTATTAGCAATAGCAGATACAACAAATTACTCTTGTAACTACGCAAGTTACAGTGATAAGGATGGGAACCATAAAGTCAAAAACAAATTTGAACTTAACTTTATTGTTGATCGCGCTACTGGCAAAAGCTACCTTTTAGGCAATAACGGTAGCTCAGAGGTAAAAGCACTAGAAGCAGACGACCAAATAGCATTTATAGAGCTAACTGCAACAGGTAATGTAATGACTACTGCCATTGATAGTAAATTAAACTCTGTCCACAGTCGTAATTCAGTTATGTTTGGTAAAATGATTCCATCACAATACTATGGTAAATGTGTTATTAAATAAAACACATAACAAGGCGTTAAACTCGGACGCGGAAAAAGACCCGCGCCCGTTAACTTAAACGTTATGCGTAATAAGGAAATTATATAAATATCATGTTGGCAGTAAAGCGTAATACATGCTTAGTGTGCGGTAGCAAAATACCTATAATTAAAAATCTAGCCATATCATGCTTCAATAGCGTTGAATGCCCTGAGTGTCATTCTTACATGTTATTCAAAAAACATATTTGCCTCATTCAAGTATTCATATATTTACTCCTATTTCCTGCTCTTTACTTATTTCAGTCAAACATGCCACTTGGTCTACTAGCGCTATGCACATTAGTAATAGTATCTATATATATTTCTAGTATCGCCCCATACCGAATAGATCCTGCGCATGCATCAAGGCTCAAGGAAAATGCGCATAACAATTAAATCAACGCCGACCAAAAACCCATTGCTTGAATTAACCATATTTATGTACACTACTAAACACTACAACTATAAAGTGCACTACTGGGTTTTCGGCCGGTTATTAGGGCGTTAGCATGCCAAGTTACCCATAAAATGCAGACTTCTCTTATAACCTGATGAGAGTCTAATGATGACCAGGCAATGCAACATCAGGCCGTCAGCCTTTTAAAACACAATCCCTTACCGCTTCCCATCCCGATAGGACTATAATCAGTTCAAACCACCCGAACCCTCTGAATTATGCCTGTTGATTTAAAAGCAATTTATCCTAAACTGATTCACCTGATGCTGGATGCGGTGTTCGTGGTCGATTGTGACAACCAGATCATCTTTGTGAGTGACGCCTGTGTGTCGCTGCTCGGTTACCGTGCCGATGAACTGATCGGCACCCCAATCACTGACTATATGCATCCTGATGATTTGGCGGACACCCGCGCTTCCATTGTCCGGGTCATGAGTGGCCAGTCCCATCGCGACTTCCATAATCGTTATATCCACAAAGATGGTTCTATCGTGCACATACTGTGGTCTGCCCGCTGGTCCGAGGAGGACGGTGTGCGAATCGGTGTTGCGCGGGATGTAACTGCCCTCAGGCAGGCTGAAGAGAAGTTACGCTTCCTCGCCCACCACGACCCACTGACAGGACTGACAAACCGCTCACTGTTCAATGATCGCCTGGATCTGGCCCTGCGTGCGGCCCATCGTCACCAGGACAGTCTGGCTGTGCTGTTCCTGGATATTGATGACTTCAAGCATATTAATGACACCCATGGACATGCGGCAGGCAACCGTGTGCTTTGTGCAATCGCTCGGCGACTGGAGCAATGCGTACGTGACACGGATACGGTTGCCCGCATGGGCGGTGATGAATTTACTGTGCTGTTGACAGATATCCAGTCGGTAGATGCTGTTTCCATCAAGGTGCAACAGATCGCCGCGGCCATGGCCGAGCCGTTGAGCACTGACTTGGATGAGATCATAATGCCGTCCAGCAGTATCGGTGTGGCCTGCTATCCAGCGGACGGAACGGATGCCGCCAGCCTGCTGAGCCATGCGGATAACGATATGTACCGGCTAAAAGGACGACACTGCCTGACTGATTGACACGCTTACACAGCAGCCGCATTTTTTAGCCGCGCATTGCAGTCCGCCCCTTCTGGCCTGCTGCAACCCTGAACATGGCCACTGCATCCAGCGATCACGCCCTCTTCCCGGTAGATTATGCTGCCTGTAAGCAATATCACCAACCATTTGTAGTGTCTGCCCAGTATTTGCTAAGCTGACTGACGCTTTACCCCATGTCTCGCTCACCAGTTGAGTTGCAGCCAGTAGTATCTGCCGCCTTACAGCAGTCTCTATAACTCGCTTCTCGACTGAAACCATTGGCAGAGGATTTGCAGAATGGGCTCGCACTCACCGCCTCCAGTAAACTTGACCTCACCAGACAAGCTGGCAAGACTGAGTACAGCTTTCGTCGCCATGGCGGCGTTATGCTGGGGGCTGTCCGGCGGTATCGGCGCGGTTCTTATGTCTGAAGGCTGGAATGCGTTTGTGGTTACATTCTACCGTGGGGCAATCGGGCTACTGTTCGTACTGACCTGGCTGATGTTTCGCCCGGCTGACAACGGGCTGACAAAGCGTCGATTATGCTTCTGGTCGGTGATTGCCGGCCTGGGGGTCGCTGGCAATTTCTCCTTCTATTTCATCAGTATTGCACAGGGCAGCATCGCGGTTGCAGCCACATTAATGTACTGCGCACCCGTGTTCGTTTATCTCGTGTCGTTCGCACTCAAGCTCGAAACAGCCACCCCGCTGAAGTGGGCGGCGATCGTGCTGGTCATGCTCGGGATTGTGTTGCTTACGGGTATTTATGACATAGACGCGAGCAGCGTCACCCCGCTCGCTGTGGGCGCCGGGCTACTTGCCGGATTGTGCTATGCGCTATTTATTTTCGGCTTCAAGTATGCGGCCCCACACGGCAGTCCACAGGCCATACTGCTGATCGCATTCGCGGTAACTGTGGCCCTCCTTGCCTGGCCGGGTGATATCAGACAGATCATTGCCGTTCTGAATGCGCCGGTCTGGCCACTGTTCATGCTTCTGGGGGTGCTGGGTGCAGGCCTGTCATTTATTCTCTATATCGTCGGCCTTAACTATACTACACCGGCAGTGGCCTCGATTGTGGCAATGGTTGAGCCGGTGACCGCATCGCTATTCGGCGTCTTTGTTTTAAATGAAAGCCTGACCCACATGCAATTCTTCGGCATGGGTCTGATTCTACTCACAGTGACCATACTGAGCGTACATTCGAATGTGCAGCGAGCTTTTTATGACGAAGCCAGTTGATTAGTAATTAAGGTACCTCTGAATAATGATGACATATCAGCATTATTCAGAGGTACCTTAAATGCGCTGGACATGCTCGACACCCCGAGCGTGAACAGCACCCTGCAATGATACTGACATTATACTTGCCATCCTGTGCCACCAAATTTACTATGGGTATCAACCTGGATAATATAAAAATACAATTAAAAAGGAACTATCGTGATTAAACACCTATGGATTAAAGTAATTCTTAGCCTGTTAGTTTTTATTCTTTTACCAAACGCGCACGCAATCGAATGTAATGCAGAATCACCCAACTTGAAAAAGCAGGGTGACGCATACTATGACATCAAGGGTCCGGCACCTTTGACCCGTAGTCAGAAAAAACAAATCTCCAGGTTATTCTCTAAACTCAACGGTGAACAGCTTGAAGGCAAAGGTACTTTTACGGAATGCACTGGACCTGAGCGTATCGCCAGAAAATTGACCCGGCATGAAACGCTCAAAGGTGAGATCAGTGAAAATTCTGCCGGTCAAATTACTGTCAGGCTGGAAGCTTATCAAATCAGCAAAAAAGTCACCCGGCTCGAAACCCTACGATATTTTGGCAATCTAAACCCGCACCACATCAGCGAACTGACAAACAATAAACTGGTCGTTTATACAAAACTGAGAAAGAATAAGATATTTATTGAGGAGATAACCGAATTCAATTTCGAGAACAGTTTAGTAAGCATTGAAATCACACGATATAACGGTGGCTATTTTGCCAGCCATTATGTCATAACACTGCGTTTCTAACACCCAATCACCGACAACCTGGACATTAAACGCATTTTAAAGTTAAAGGGTGCAGTGACAGCTAATAACGAGTTACATTAATAAATAATTATCGTTTCTCGCCACCCCATTTAATCTCGTACAGTTCAGCAGCCGCCCGTGCAAGCATCAGCTCTTCCCTCACCCGGATAACCCATACCTGACTGCGACTGTGCGGCAAGCTGATACAGCCATCGGTGGCGATGGTTGTATCATTGCTTTTTTTATCCATTTCAATAGCACACCAGCCCATACCCCTGAGCACTCTGGCGCGAATCTCGCTGCTGTGTTCGCCAACACCACCACCGAACACAATCGCCTCTGCGCCGCCCAGTACATTGAGATAGGCCCCTATGTATTTGCGCAGACGATAGACATAGATATCCAGCGCCAGCGATGCCGCATCATCGCTGGTCGCAAGCAGTTCGCGCATGTCCGCGCTGTGCTCCGACACCCCCAGCAGTCCGCTGTGTTTATTCAGCAACTGATCCAGCTCATTGATGGAATAGCCCGCCTCACGCTGCAGATACAGCAGAATACCCGGATCGAGGTCACCGCTACGCGTGGCCATCACCAGGCCTTCCAGCGGTGAGAAACCCATCGAGGTATCCAGCACCTGTCCATTGCTGATTGCTGCAATCGAACAGCCCGAACCCAGTTGCAGGGTGATCAGCCGACCTTGTTGTGAGGCGTTGCCCGTTAACCCGCACCATTGCTGCCACATGTACTCATGCGCCAGTCCATGAAAACCATAACGATAGATTTGGTGCTCGCGACTGAGCGCTGCCGGAATCGCATAGGTTCTGGCCACTGCGGGCAGGTTGTGAAAAAAAGCCGTATCGAACACAGCCGCCTGCTGTACTGCAGGTAACAGCGATGCGACGGCTTTAATCAACTTGAGCGCGAGCGGATTGTGCAGCGGTGCCAATGGCGCCAGCGACTCGATTTGCTGTATGACGCTATCATCAATCATGGTTGCGCGGTTAAAGTGCGCACCACCATGCACCACGCGATGCGCTATGAGCACCGTATCGTCGATATGGTGCGCGTGTATGAAATTCCGCAGCAGTACTGCCTGATCCTCGCCGAGGGTATCGAATCGCTCGCTACGGATTTCAATAAAATTATCCACCTGACGCTCAAAAAGGGCCAGACGCAGCGAGGAGCTGCCGGAATTGATGACCAGTAGTCTGTGGTGCACTTGCACTGACATATTTATCTATTAACCTGTATCACTACTGTCCGGAATAAATTAAATCAAATGCCCTGAAAGCGTTGAAGCCTCTGGGTTTAAAGGTTAAAACCTGTTGATACGACTCAACAACCCAAAGGCTTCAACATGTATAGAAATACACGATTTGCTCAGATAATGGAAGGGCTACCTCGACCTCGCTTTGAAAAAATAGTACGCGAGTAAAACGCGGATAAATACTGCAAAGGCTTTCGGCGCCGGGATCAGCTGATGGCGATGATTTTTAACCAGCTTTCATGTGCAAATAGCTTGCGCGAGCTGGAGGCCGGTTTTAATAGCCAACACCATGATCATTACCACCTCGGCACACACTGCATCAAACGCTCAACCCTGGCAGATGTCAATAATAAGCGGTCCAGCGATATCTTTGCCCGTGTTTGCACTGAGCTAATTCAGTGATACAGTTTGCCAGGATGACATACCTGAAGATGCCACAATAAAATTTACTCGAAAGATCGTTGGTACAAAAACCTGCCCAACCCCTGCCTGAATACACCTGCACGAAGAGTAACGGTTAACCGGCCTGATAAAGACACACCCATGGTGCTCATAACCAGTGACTTCTCTCGCTCAGTAGAGGAAATTGCACAGTTATACAAACAACGCTGGATATCGAGCTGTTTTTCAAATGGATAAAGCAAAACCTGAAGATAAAACGTTTTTCAGGGCGCAGTGAAAATGTGCTAATAACGCAGATTTATATTGCACTGATTACCTGTCTTCTGCTGTATATGTTACATCCAGACTCGTATACATCCTAGTGGATCGCAGTGGTTATGCACGTGGCACCTGATCATATTGTTTCTTCAACAGGCCGTTGAGCTGGAAGGCACACTGGAAACGCTGTATCCAGGTCTGGCTATCGGTATTGTTATGGCGGCTTCAAGCTTTGCCTGACGATCGATGAAATGGCACTATCCCGAACAGCCCGCCAGCTCGTAACAGCATCATTACAGCCAGCGCAGATTGAGAGTCAGGTTTCGCAGCTTGCACACATAAAGCGGATATTGGTGACAGACTCGTTTGAAAAAGCGTATTATAGTGCCTAACGTTAATTGCACATATTCTGACCCAGTTGATTATTCTGGTGATTATTCTGGATCAAGAAGTACCTGCTCTTTCATTTTTAGAACACCATCATGAATAAAGCCTGCCCCGTCGTTTTACGATACAACAATAATAAGCTTGAGCTGCTCGCATTCAAGCACCCTAACGGCGACAATCAGCTGGTAAAAGGCGGCATAAAAAAGGGTGAGCATCTGCAAGACGCCTGTATTCGTGAACTGCAGGAAGAGTCGGGGATCCAGGCGCAGGTTGTAAGGCAACTGGGCGTCTGGGAAGCTCATTTCAAAAACCAGCTATGGGGGTTTTGTCTGATGCACTACGAGGGCATATTGCCAGATACATGGGAGTTTGCGACAAAAGATGACGGTGGCCACATATTCAGCTTTTTCTGGCAGCCGTTAAATACACCCCTGGACGACAACTGGAGTGCGGTTATCAGAGGCGCATTTCAATATATCAAGAATAGTTTAGCCCGTTAAAATGATGGAAGTAAACAAGGTTGCTGGCGTTTATTCAACGTGAGCCTGTTAAGCGCTGATCGATGACTATGACATACAGGAGCCCATATGAACCATTCTAATCACTCTGATGAGCCTCTTCACTCTTATCATGTATGGGATCGATCGGTCAGAATTTTTCACTGGATAAACGTGATATGTATTATCGGCCTGATCTTCCTCGGACTTATGATCTTAAATAACAAGAGTTTTGGCGTAAGCGGCGAAGGAAAAATATTATTAAAAACCCTGCACGCATATTTCGGTTACGTTTTTGTACTTAATCTTATCTGGCGACTGGTATGGAGTTTTCTCGGAAACCGCTTTTCCAGATGGCGCGCGATACTTCCCTTCAACAGGGGATATATTAAATCAACCGGAACCTATATGAAGGGCATGGCAGAGAATAATCCACCCGCCTATGCAGGCCACAACCCGATCGCACGGCTAATGATCAGCCTGCTGTTTGCACTGCTGATAACACAGGCTTCCACTGGACTCATACTCGCTGGCACCGATCTCTATCTTCCACCTTTTGGCCATGAAATAGCCGAATGGGTAACTGGCTCAGGCGAAGATCACAGTAAACTCAGCGATTTACAACCGGGCTCAAAAGCAGGCGTCGATCCGCAAGGCTACCAGGAAATGCGCGACTTCAGAAAACCATTCATTACCACCCATGTATATGTGTTCTATATACTCGTGGTTGCGATACTGCTGCATATTGCCGGTGTTATCGTTATAGAACTAAAAGAAAAGAATGGCCTGGTTTCAGCCATGTTTACCGGCAAAAAAGTATTCAGCAATAAACCGGTTGATTATGATGACAATGCCGGTTGAATACATTGAGTTACTTTCTGGTAAAATTTCAGTGACATCACTGCTTATTGTGGCTATCGCGTCAATTGCCAGGCGCAACTCGCTGATTGGCGCCGTACTGGCATCGGTGCCTCTGGTTTCGGTGCTCGCGATATCTGACTCTATCATTGACACAAAAGATATAAACAATCTCAGCGTTCTGGCATCAAGCGCATTATGGCTTGTGCGCCATCACTGGTATTATTTCTGCGTTACCGCAATTACTGAAGCATGGGCTGAACTTCTATCTCAGCCCTGGCATTGCAGTCGTTATCACTGACGCCAGTTACTATTTCATGGTGTCAGTGCTGAATAACTTTGGAGTAAAACTTGTCGGCTCAGAAGAAAAACAGCAAATCACCTGAAGCAGATAAACACTGGTCAGAGCATGTAACCGAGACCAGCGATGCGCTCGACCTGGAGAGTGGTGTATTTACTCTCACAGATCCACGTGAAATTGCTCACTCACTAAAAAGATCAGCCGACGCCAGCCAACGCCGTAAAACAGACCCCTTCCGCTCGGCGATGTCCATGCTTACGTTTTATATCAATCGTGCCGGTCGACACCTGCCCGATAAACAGCGTGAATGCCTGGAGCAGGCCAGGAACGAGCTCAGAGAACTCTATGGCAGACCACGACAACGTCATCATCACCCAAATTAGTCGCGAGCTGCGTTTCACGTCACTCACTCGAGTTTCTACTTATCCTGTTTACTGTTTGACCGCATTGAGCGTTGCGCGTCCACACGAACCATTCATCTATATACAATAGAAAATGCGTTGCAAAAAAATACTATTAACCACAAAACCAGTCTGCCCTTTACAATATCAGCACAACACGCCACTACCCATTTACCACAACCGATGAACGACTATCCAGTGAGCCACTCTATATATCTGCTTTATAACGGCTTTAACTGTCATCAATTAATAACAAACAGCACGATCTGATATGCATTGCAGTTCCACAATGCGCATAAGCCAGCTAATATAGCCACATGACTTTATCTCTCCTCCTTACCGTTTTTGCGGGCAGCCTGTTCACTGCCTGGACTGCTCACCTGGGTCGTCTATACGCTGCCTGGACAGCAGGCGCGGTTGCACTGCTGGCCCTGCTGCAGCTACTGGTGCAGATGCCAGCAGTGTTTGCCGGCGAAACCCTGATTGAGCGTTACAGCTGGATGCCACAATCCGGGCTGGACCTGGTATTCAGGCTGGACGGACTGGGCCTGCTGTTTGCGCTGCTGATTCTGACCATTGGCCTGCTGGTGATTTTTTATGCCCGCTATTACCTTTCGGCGCAGGATTGCATGGGGCGCTTTTACAGTTACCTGTTGCTGTTTATGGGGGCGATGCTGGGCATTGCGCTGTCGGAGAACATTATTCAGTTGCTGGTGTTCTGGGAGCTCACCAGTCTGGCCTCGTTTTTACTGATCAGCTACTGGCAACACCGTGCCGATGCCCGTCAGGGTGCGCGCATGGCGCTGGCGATTACCGGCGCCGGCGGGCTGGCGATGCTGGGGGGCTTTATTCTGCTGGGGCATATCAGCGGCAGTTACGAGCTGTCGGTGATTCTGCATGCCGGCGATATAATCCGCAGCCACCCATTGTACTTGCCCATGCTGATTCTGGTGCTGCTGGGTGCCTTCACCAAATCGGCGCAGTTCCCGTTCCATTTCTGGCTGCCCAATGCGATGTCGGCGCCTACGCCGGTGTCCGCCTATCTGCACTCTGCCACCATGGTCAAGGCCGGGGTGTTTTTAATGGCTCGGCTGTTCCCTGCGCTGTCCGGTACACCGGAGTGGTCGTGGATTGTGGGTAGCGTCGGCTTGATCACCTTTCTGCTGGGAGCGTTTTTTGCGCTGTTCCAGCACGACCTTAAAGGCCTGCTGGCCTACTCCACCATCAGCCATCTGGGGCTGATTACCGTACTGTTTGGCATAGGCACGCCGCTGGCGGCGGTGGCCGGGGTGTTCCACATTATCAACCACGCCATCTTCAAGGCTTCGCTGTTTATGGCGGCGGGCATTATCGACCATGAAAGTGGCAGCCGCGATATGCGTTGTCTCAACGGCCTGTGGAAATACATGCCCCACACCGCCCTGCTGGCGATGGTGGCCGCCGCCTCCATGGCGGGTGTACCGCTGCTTAACGGCTTTCTTTCCAAGGAAATGTTTTTTGCCGAAGCGGTCAGTGCCAGCAGCTACTTCGAACTTGGCTGGTTACTGCCCTGGCTGATTACCATCGGCGGCATTTTTGCGGTGGCCTATTCATTCCGCTTTATTCACGATGTGTTTTTTAATGGCGAGCCGATTGGCCTGCCGAAAACACCCCACGAGCCACCACGCTGGATGAAAGTACCGGTGGAAATGCTGGTGGCTTTATGTTTGCTGGTGGGGGTGTTTCCCGCGTTCACAGTTGGACCAATTTTGCGCATTGCCGCCAGTGGCCTGTTGCAAACTGCGCCACCCGAATTTGATCTGGCGATCTGGCATGGCTTTAGTTTGGCATTGTTAATGAGTGTACTCGCCATGGTGGGCGGCGGCGTACTGTATGCGCTGCGCAAACCGATATTCCGTTTTCATGAAAAGCATTTCGAACAGCTGAGTGGCATGGCGCTCTACAGCCACTTTATCAATGGCCTGCTGGCCATGGCACGGCGCATTACGCTGAGCATTGATAACGTCAGCCTGCAGCGCATGGTTGTAACCTTTATTCTGTCGGCGCTGGTGCTCGGCGTATTCGCTTACTGGAGCAGTGGCAGCCCGCTCACCGGCAGCCGCGAGCAGTTGCCGCTGGATGCGATCAGCCTGATTGCCGCTAGCGGCCTGATGCTGGCGGCTATCGGCACGGTGGTGGTGCACCGCCAGCGCTTTACCGCACTGGTGCTGATTGGCGCGGTGGGCCTGGTGGTGGCGCTGATCTTCGTTAAATTCTCCGCACCGGATCTGGCACTGACCCAGCTCTCGGTGGAGATTGTTACCATTGTGCTGCTGTTGCTGGCGCTGTACTTTCTGCCGCAGCACCCGGCGCGGGAATCCAGCCAGCGCCGGGTGCTGCGGGATATCGCGATTGCCGGCAGCGCAGGCATTGCCACCGCGCTGCTTGCCTGGTCTGTACTCAGCCGTCCCTACCAGAGCATTGCCGACTTCTTTATAGCGCAGGCCAAGCCCGGTGCCGGTGGCTACAATGTGGTGAACGTGATTCTGGTGGACTTTCGTGGCTACGACACCCTGGGCGAAATCGCCGTGCTGGCGCTGGCTGCGCTGGGTATTTTTGCCATGCTGGAGAAAATTAAGCTGCCCGGCCCGGACACCGATGGTGCCCGCCCCTGGAACTGGGATATGCACCCGGCCGTGATGGCCTCGTTAACCCGGCTGCTGCTGCCACTGGCACTGCTGGTGTCGATTTTTATTCTGTTGCGCGGACATAACGCACCCGGTGGCGGCTTTATTGCCGGGCTGGTGACCGCAGTGGCGTTGATTATGCAGTATCTGGCAAACGGCGTTAGCTGGACACAATCCCGTCTGCCCGCCAATATGCACCCGCTGATTGGCAGCGGCCTGCTGATTGCCACCCTCACCGGACTGGGCAGCCTGCTGGTCGCACACCCGTTTCTGACTTCAACCTTCACCTATCTGGACTGGCCGCTGGTGGGCAAATTTGAAATTGCCTCTGCCATGGCATTTGACCTCGGGGTGTACCTGGTGGTGGTTGGTGCCACCCTGCTGATTCTGATTCACCTGGGGCTGATGCACAGCGCCAGCCATGACCAGCCGCCAACTGATGAGGAGCAATACTGATGGAAGCCCTGATTGCACTGGTGATCGGCGTACTCACCGCCTGCGGCGTATACCTTACTCTGCGCGCGCGCACCTTCCCGGTGGTGCTGGGCCTGACCTTTCTGTCCTATGCGGTTAACCTGTTTCTGTTCACCATGGGGCGACTGACCATCGGCCAGCCACCGGTTATCCAGGCGGGGGCTGAACATTATGCCGACCCCCTGCCCCAGGCACTGGTACTCACCGCAATAGTGATCAGCTTCGCGATGACCGCGTTTGTGATTATGCTGTCGTTAAGAACCCGCGCCGATCTGGGCAATGACCATGTAGATGGCAAGGAGGTGCCTTGAATCATCTGATTATTGCCCCGGTCCTGCTGCCACTGCTTGCCGGTATCTTACTGCTGCTGTTGCGCCCGTTTGCGATTGAGCTGCGACGTCTGCTCAGCCTGCTGGCGGTGCTGGGCCAGGTTATTCTGGCCGTCACCCTGCTGCCAGTTGTGCACAGCGGTGAGATTCTCACCTATACACTGGGCAACTGGGCTCCGCCGTTTGGCATTGTGCTGGTGGCCGACCGACTGGCGGTGTGGATGCTGCTGACCACCGCCCTGCTGGCCAGCTTTGCCCTGCTGTATGCGCTGCGTGGCAGCGACATCCGTGGCCGCCATTTTCATGTACTGTTCCAGCTGCAGTTATTTGGCCTGAACGGCGCCTTTCTCACCGGCGACCTGTTTAACCTGTTTGTGTTTTTCGAAGTATTGCTACTCGCCTCCTACGGCCTGCTGGTGCATGGCGGTGGACGTTTGCGCACCCGTTCGGGGCTGCATTTTGTGGTGATTAACCTGGCCGGATCCACCCTGTTCCTGTTCGCCGCGGGTACATTTTATGGTGTGCTGGGCACACTGAATATGGCGGATATGGCACAGAAGATTGCGCTGCTACCCACCGAGCACCTCGGCCCGGTGAAAACCGCCGGGCTGTTACTGTTTGCAGTATTTGCACTGAAGGGCGCACTGCTGCCGTTACACCTGTGGCTGCCCTCTGCCTATGCCAATACCAGTGCCCCGGTGGCGGCGCTGTTCGCAATTATGACCAAGGTGGGTGCCTACAGCATTCTGCGTCTGGAAACCCTGCTGTTCGGCAGCGGTGCTGGCGCGCTGGCGGGCATGATTAACCACTGGCTGCTACCACTGGCACTGCTCACTCTGCTGGTGGGCATGCTGGGTGCGCTGGCGGCCAGCGCATTACGCCAGCAGATTGCCTATCTGGTGGTGGCCTCGGTGGGCTCATTACTCATCGCCTTTGCACTGGGCAGCAGTGATGGCATTGCCGCCGGACTCTATTATTTACCCCATGCCACCTTTGCTGGCGGGGCCTTCTTTCTGCTGGCGGACTCTATTGCACAGCGCCGCGGCGGGCTGGATGACCGCTTCGAGCCCGCTGGCCAGCTCGCCGATGGTCGTCTGCTGGGGGGGCTGTTCTTTCTTGTGGCAGTTTTAGTTGGCGGCCTGCCGCCATTGTCCGGTTTTGTCGGCAAGTGGCTGACCCTGCAGGCCAGCATCACCCACCCCTGGATGCCGTGGATTATGACGGTGATTCTGCTCGGCAGTCTGCTGTCCATTATCGCGCTGGCGCGCGCTGGCAGTGTGCTGTTTTACCGCGCCGAGCTGGTGCGCCCCTCACCGAACCGCACAGGCGCACTCAGCCTTGAAGTGGTGCCGGTAGTCGCGCTGCTGCTACTGTGCAGCGCACTGGTATTGCGCGGCGCGGCGGTGGACGACTATACCCGCGCCACCGCGACACAGTTATTACAACCGGCAGAGTATATCGAGGCGGTGCTGGGCCATGATCGCAATGCGCGAACTGAGCTTAGCCTGAACGCCAATGGAGTGTCGCAGCCATGATGCATCGCCTGTTTCCCCATCCTGTACTGAGCCTGAACCTGACGGTGGTGTGGATATTACTGTCGAATGAGCTGAGCGGCGCCAGCCTGATACTGGGCCTGCTGCTGGGCTGGCTGATTCCGCTGTTCAGTGTACGCTTCTGGCCCGAGCCGGTGGTGATTCGCCATCCGCTGACCCTACTGCGTTTTATTGCTACAGTGCTGTATGACATACTGCTGGCCAACTTTATTGTTGCCGCACTGATTGTGCGCGGCCCGCGTCGGTTGCAGCCGGCCTTCGTGCGAGTGCCACTGGATCTTAAATCGGAACTGGCGATCAGCTTGCTGTCCAACACCATCTGCCTGACACCGGGTACGGTATCCGCCGAGCTGGCAGCAGATCAGCGCAGCCTGCTGGTGCATTCGCTCAGCACCGATGATCCGCAGGCACTGGTTGACACCATCAAGCAGCGCTATGAAGCGCCGTTGAAACAGGTATTTGAATCATGATCGAACTCGCACTCAGCATCGCCTTCAGCCTGGTCGGGCTGGCCGTGATTTTTGCTTTCTGGCGTCTGCTGGCAGGCCCCAGCGCAGTGGACCGGGTGCTGGCGCTGGACACACTGTACGTCAACACCATTGCCCTGCTGGTACTGTTTGGCATTCATCTGGGTAACAATATCTACTTTGAAGCCGCGCTGCTAATTGCATTGATGGGCTTTGTTGGCACAGTGGCGCTATGCAAATACCTGCTGCGCGGCGACATTATCGAATAGGTCAGGCTTATGGATTATCTGCTCTCACTGCTTATTATTACCGGTGCTGTGTTTACCTTTATCGGCTCACTGGGACTGCTGCGGCTGAAAGATTTTTACACCCGCCTGCATGGCCCCACCAAGGCCACCACGCTGGGCGTCGGCTGCATTCTGCTGGCCTCGGCAGTGTATTTTTCCTTTCATAGCGATACCCTGAGTGTGCATGAAATTCTGGTGACATTGTTTCTGTTTGTGACCGCACCGGTCAGCGCACACCTGCTGGGCAAGGCAGCGCTCTATCTGCAACTGAAACCGCAAGCGGGCACGCAGGCAGATCCACTTGCGGTTTCAGTTGCAGATAGCGAACAGCCAGCACAGAACAAAACCCAGCAATAACACCCCGGAATAGCCGCCCCCACAACAGTCGCCTTAAATAAACCTGTGTGCTTTGTCTGCATCTGGTATACTGCACGCAACTTTCTGGCGCACTTCGGTCTGCGCCTGTATTCACCGTGGTAATCCTTTCACTTTTCCCACACATCACAAAACAGTTTCAGCCTGGACCGAGCCAAACCTCACGTGTTTTGCATAGGCCGATTCTGGAGAACATCACAACATGTCATTTGAATCTCTCGGCCTGCGGGCTGAATTACTCCGTGCTGTTGCCGAAGCTGGCTACAGCACGCCCACACCCATCCAGCAACAGGCCATTCCATCCATACTGGAAGGTCGCGATATTATGGGCGGCGCACAAACCGGCACCGGCAAAACCGCAGGCTTTACCCTGCCGTTATTGCAGCGCCTGATGCAGCAGTCACCCAGCAGCGCAAAACCAGCTGGCAACCGGCCACGTGCAGTTCGCGCACTGGTGCTGACCCCCACCCGTGAACTGGCCGCCCAGGTGGCCGACAGTGTCGCCACCTATGGTAAATACCTGCCATTAAGTTCTGCAGTGATGTTTGGCGGCGTCAGCATTAACCCGCAAATCAAACAACTGCGTAAGGGCGTGGATATTCTGGTGGCCACGCCGGGTCGTTTACTCGATCACGTCAGCCAGAACACGGTCGACCTGTCGCAACTGGAAATTCTGGTGCTGGATGAAGCGGATCGTATGCTGGACATGGGTTTTATTCGCGATATCCGCAAGGTGCTTGCGCTGTTACCCAAACAGAAACAGACGCTGTTTTTCTCTGCGACTTTTTCAGATGAGATAAAACAGCTGGCCAACCAGCTTCTCAATTCACCGGTGCTGGTGGAAGTGGCGCGGCGCAATACCACCGCAGAAAGTGTCAGCCAGCTGGTGCATCCGGTGGATAAAAGTCGCAAACGCGAACTGCTGTCTTACCTGATTGGCGCCAATAACTGGCAGCAGGTGCTGGTTTTTAACCGCACCAAACACGGCGCGAATCGTCTGGCGGAACAACTGAATACAGACGGCATCAGCAGCGCGGCGATTCATGGCAATAAAAGCCAGGGTGCCCGCACCAGAGCACTGGCCGATTTCAAATCGGGTCAGGTTCGGGTACTGGTTGCCACCGACATTGCCGCACGCGGTCTGGACATAGACCAGCTGCCCCATGTAGTAAATTATGATCTGCCGAATGTGGCGGAAGATTATGTACACCGCATTGGCCGCACCGGTCGCGCCGGCAACGAAGGCAGTGCTATTTCGCTGGTGTGTGTGGACGAACATAAACTACTCAAGGATATTGAGCGCCTGATTAAACGTGAAATTCCCAAGCAGGTGTTTGATGATTTCAAACCGGATGCCTCGATCAAGGCGGAGCCGATTAATCAGGGCCGGGGCAAGCCGGCGAATGCATCACGTAAACCAGCGGGCAATAAAAACTCAGCTAAACGTAATCCACCACGCAATCAGTCCCGCGGTCATGCCGGCAGGGGCAATAACCCGCGCAATAGCGAACGCCACAGCCAGCGGGCGCAGAGCACCAGTTAATACAGCGCTTAAACAGCCAGCTGTCTGAACAGTCAGTAACACTCTGTGCTTTTGATCCAGCGCTGCCGTGTAACCACGCGCAGCGCTGTTTTATTTGCATGGGTATTAGCAACAATTACACAAAGATAACTATGAAATTATTAGTTCGCAATTTAGCACGCACCACGACGGAAAATGAATTACGTTCATTGTTCGAACAGTATGGACAGGTGCAATACTGCAACCTGGTAATGGATCCGGCCAGTGGCAAGTCGAAAGGTTTTGCTTTTATTGAAATTCCGAAGCCGGCGGAAGCCAGAACAGCGATCCGCGAGCTGAATCAGACATCACTGGATGGTAATTCAATACGGGTCAAGGCGGCTGATTAGGCAAGGCCCTCCCAGGGTACCTCTGAACAATGCTGATATGTCATCATTATTCAGAGCCACCCTAGTAAAACAGCGCCGGTGATACTTCGTACTTCTGTACCCGGCTGCTGCCACCCTGTATTTTTATGCCGCGTAGAATCGGCGCATTACCACGACAGAATTCGACCATCGGCTTATCTGCCAGTAATTCCTCACTGCCTTTATAGACGCTGATAATCACTGACAGTCGATCGCCGCAGCTGCCGTTAAAATCCACATTGAATATTTTCGGCCTGATAATAATGCTGTATTCAAAACCGTTCAGATTACAGCGTAAGTCCCAGCGGGTTTTTTCCACCACGATCTGGCTACCATGTTGCGCTTCTATAGCGACCAGTTCCCACGGATTATAGGTACCCTGCGGCTCATTGAATGGAAAATTTTTACCCGCGTCGCCCCACTTTACCTCGTTTTTTAATTTCAGCACATTATTCTGCTGATCACAGACAAAACTGATAATTGGCCAGACACGTTGTTCACTGGCTTTCGCCGGCACCAATAACGCAATAAAAATAACCACGGCACTGAGCAGCTTACAAAAGACTTTCATAGCGAGTCACACTTGATAAGGAACGTTGGGTTAATAAATTAAAGTCGTCTTAGACCCGTATATAGTTCATCTCAGCATCAAAAACCTATAAAATAGCGCTAATTTCTTTATTATCCATGTGTTTAAAGATAAACGTAAGTTTCTAGCCGGAATTACTCACCCGTTCGTATGACCCAGACGTCAGTCAAGCAACAACTTAATCATCTGCAACAACAGATCCAGCATGGCATGCTGAAAGATCAACAACGTCTGCAGCGTCAGTTGAAAAGACTGCGATCCTCACTCAAGTCGAAAGCCGATGTGCCAGCAGCAGGCCAGTCGTCACTGCAAAAACTCACACAGGCAATTGAAGATTCCACTCAGCTCTACCAGCTACGACAGCAGCAACTGCCGCAACTGAACTACCCTGAAGAATTGCCGGTCAGCCAGAAGCGTGAACAGATCATTGAGGCGATTCAACAACACCAGATCATTGTAGTTTGCGGTGAAACCGGCTCCGGCAAGACCACTCAGCTACCCAAGATGTGCCTGCAGGCGGGACTGGGCATTCGTGGCATGATCGGCCACACCCAGCCGCGACGGCTGGCAGCGCGTTCGGTTGCCAGTCGCATTGCCGAGGAACTGAATAGCGAAGTCGGCGGCAGTGTTGGTTACAAGGTTCGCTTCACCGACACCCTGAGTAAATTCAGTCATATCAAGCTCATGACCGATGGCATTCTGCTGTCCGAAATTCACCATGATCCTTACCTTAATCAGTACGACTGCATTATTGTTGACGAAGCCCACGAACGCAGCCTGAATATTGATTTTCTGCTGGGTTACCTGAAACAGCTCAGCGCGAAGCGTCGCGATTTAAAAATTATAATCACCTCCGCCACCATTGACCCTGAGCGTTTTTCCCGTCACTTCGATAACGCACCCATTATCGAGGTTTCCGGTCGCACCTATCCGGTTGAGGTCGAGTACCGTGATCCACAACGTGACGATGGTTCGAGTATTGAACTCAAGCAGGCGATTGTGGATTGTGTCGATGAAATTTCACGCCGCGACCGTGGTGACATACTGGTGTTCCTCAGCGGTGAACGGGATATCCGCGAAGTGGCCGACTACCTTGGCAAACAGCATTATCAGCACACCGAAATCCTGCCGTTACTGGCACGTCTGTCCGCGGCTGAACAGAACCGGATTTTTCATACTTCATCGAAACGGCGCATCGTGCTGTCCACCAACGTGGCGGAAACTTCACTCACTGTGCCGGGCATTAAATATGTTATCGACAGTGGGCTGGCGCGTATCTCCCGTTATTCCTGGCGCAGCAAGATTCAACGCCTGCCGATTGAAAAAATTTCACAGGCCTCGGCCAATCAACGCAAGGGCCGTTGCGGCCGTATCAGCGCCGGCATCTGTTACCGTCTGTATTCAGAAGATGATTTTAATTTACGCGATGAGTTTACCGCACCGGAAATCCAGCGCACTAATCTGGCAGCGGTTATTTTACAGATGGAAAATATGCAACTCGGGCATATTGATGATTTTCCGTTTGTTGAAGCACCGGATGAGCGACTGGTCAGTGATGGCTATAAATTACTGTATGAGCTGGGTGCGATTGATAAACGCCATCGCATTACCGATGTCGGCAAGCAGCTATCAAGGTTGCCGCTGGATCCTAAACTTGGGCGCATTCTAATTGAAGCACAGCAGGAAAACTGCCTGCATGAGGCGCTGCTTATCGTCTCTGCACTGGCGGTTCAGGATCCACGGGAGCGCCCGGTGGATAAACAGCAGGCAGCGGATGAAGCACACCGCGCCTTTGTTGATAACCGTTCAGACTTTATCAGCTGGTTAAATATCTGGAACGCCTATCACACGGCAAGGAAAACCCTGTCTTCGAACAAACTGCGTAAATGGTGTCAGAGCCACTTCATTTCCTGGTTACGCATGCGTGAATGGCTGGATACCCAGCGACAGATTAAACAGTTGCTGTCCGAACTCAAGTTCGATTTGAAACACCACGAAGATACACATGAAATCAACTATGCTGCGCTGCATCGCGCCTTGCTCAGCGGTTTTCTCAGCCAGGCGGGTTTTAAGGATGAGGGCCATGAATACCAGTCATGCCGTCAGCGCCGTTTTCACATCTTTCCCGGTTCTGCCCTGTTTAACAAGGGACCGAAATGGGTAGTGGCATCAGAAATAGTTGAAACCCAGAAAGTCTACGCACGAAATCTGGCAAAAATAGAGCCACAGTGGATTGAGGAAAAAGCCGCGCACCTGCTAAAGCACAGCTACACCGAGGCTCACTGGGAAAAGAAATCCGCTCAGGTTGCAGCAACCCGCAAATCGACACTGTTTGGCCTGCTGGTGAATCCCGGCAAGAAAATTAATTACGGCCCAATCAAACCGCATCAAGCGCGCGAGATTTTTATCCGCAGCGCCCTGGTCCAGGGTGATTTCGACTGTCGCCATGATTTCTATCAGCATAACCGCAAGCTGGTAGAAGACATCGAAAACCTCGAGGCCAAGTCGCGGCGCCAGGACATACTGGTGGATGAAAACGCGGTTTATGATTTTTATGATCGGCACCTGCCCGAGCAGATGTACAGTGGCGCGCAACTCAACCGCTGGCTTAAACAGAATGACAGCAGCGAGCTGTTTTTAAGCACCTCAGAGCTGATGCAACAGGATGCGGCGCATGTATCCGATGAACTGTTCCCCGACAGCATCAGTATTAACTCGGTGCGTTTTCCACTGGAGTATCAGTTTGACCCCAGCCATCATTGCGATGGCATCACGCTGATTACGCCCGTGACCGGTCTCGCCGCCCTGGGCCCGGAATATAGTGACTGGCTGGTGCCTGGTTTACTGCAGCAAAAAATCACCGAACTGATTCGCTCGCTGCCCAAACAATTACGCAAGAATTTTGTGCCCGCACCGGACTTTGCCGCAGCCTGCGCCGAAGCACTCTCCCCCGGCGACCTGCCATTAACCAGCGCACTCACTGCACAGCTGAGAAAAATGACCGGCGTGGAAATTCCCTATGATGCCTGGCAGGAAAAAAACCTGCCGGATTATCTGTTTTTTAACTACCGGGTGATTGCCGCCGATGGCAAACTGCTTAAGCAAAGCCGTGATCTCGCTGGCCTGCAAAAATCTCTGGCCGATTTTGTTGATGCAAGCCCGGTGAGTCATCAGGCACATGCACTTGAGCAGGACGATGTGGATGCCAGTGCGCTGGACCAGTTGCCACAACGCATTGAAATTGACAACCACGGCATTATCACCAATGCCTATCCAGCCTTCTGCGTGCAGGACAGGCAGGTTAATCTGCGTATTTTCTACAGTGAGGATGAAGCCAGGGCCGCGCACTTTGCTGGCTTACGTCAGCTGTTTATCAATGCCCTGTCACAGCCGTTGCGGCATATAAAATCCGGCATGAAGAACATTCAGTTGCTGTGCGCCCAGTATGCGCCGATTGGCTCCTGTGAACAGATGAAAACTCAGCTTATCCAGCGTGTCATCGACCAGCTATTCAGCCATCATCTACCGCGCAAGCAAAGCGAATTCCAGTACCTGCTGGATCTGCACCGCAGCGACATCAGTCCGCTACTGAATCAGTTACTCGATCAGCTGGGGGATATTCTGTCGGTTTATCACGCCCTGCAAAAGCAGCTGAAGCGACCACCACTGGCCTGGCTGGATGCGATGGCGGATATTCAGGATCAACTCAATCATTTACTGCACCGGGATTTTATCCTCAGCACCGAGCAGGAGCATTTCGATAATCTGGCGCGTTATCTGCGCGCGATTGAAAAGCGCCTGCAGAAAATTCAGGACAATCCACAGCGGGACCGCAGTGCGCGGCTGGAAATTTCCCATCTGTGGGAAGAATACAAAAAGCGCGCAGCGGCACTACGCAAAAACAACCGCCAATCGGCACAGCTTGAGGCTTATCGCTGGATGCTGGAGGAATACCGGATTTCACTGTTCGCCCAGGAAATCAAAACCCGTTACCCGGTCTCAGTCAAACGTCTGAAAAAAGCCTGGAACGAGATCAGTGACGCCTGAGGCAGATACTTCAATCAAGTCGCACTTGATCTGCTTCAATTACGGTCCATACTAGTCGTGTATGATGAGTCCTATGCAAGCATTCCAGTTATTTCGTTCCATGCCGATCACCAGGACGTCCGCGCTGTCGCTACTGCTGTTAATTGGCAGTCTGTGCGTATTCGTCGCGCAGGCGGACAGTCGTGGTGAACCCCTTTACAATGAAAATTGTGCCATCTGCCATGGCGAGGATGGCTCAGGCGGGATGGGCATTCCGCTGTCCTCTGCCTCGTTTCTGGATGCGGCCTCCACCCACTATATCAAACAGACGATTCGCCTGGGTCGCCCGGGTCGGGTGATGCCCTCTTTTTACTGGATGCCCGAGGACGATATCGCGGCGATCATTGACTATATCAACGGCTGGCGCAAAACACCGCCCAGGGTCTGGTCAGCACGCAGCATTGAGGGCAATCCGCAAACCGGCAAACAGCTCTACCAAACCCACTGCGCCAGCTGCCACGGTGAAAATGCGCAGGGCGGCAAGGGCACCGGCATGCATTTTTCCCGCCCCACCGATATTCCGGTAACCGCCACCGCGCTGAACAATCAGGGTTTCCTGCATTCCGCGCCGGACGAGATGCTGTACTTTATTATCAAATACAGCCGTCAGGGCTCAATTATGCCCGCCGCCAGCCAGCTTGACCTGTCACGTCAGCAGATCAATGACATTGTCAGTTATATCCGCAGCTTCCAGCGTGACGACCTGCATAAGGACAGCCTGTATGCAGAAGAGCCAGCCACGCTGATGGTTGAATCACCCTACTCTTTTGAGGAAACCCTGATCAATGTTAAACGCGCCATTGCCGGTGCCAACTTTATCCATATTCGCGATCAGGCACTCACCGAAGGACTGGATGTTGCAACGGATAAAGGCAGCCGACAGACCATGGTATATTTCTGCAATTTCAATTTTCTTTACGATGCGCTTAAAATCGATCCCCGTGTCGGCATGTTTTTACCCTGCCGTATCACCATCACTGAACAGGATGGCAAGGTGCAGATGATGAGCATTAACCCAAAACACCTGAGTCAGCTGTTTAATAACAATGCACTGGATGAGTCCTGCGATAAAATGTACGAGCTATATCTGGGAATTCTGGAGGACGCCAGCCTGTGATCATGCGTTCACTTAGTTTTCTGCTGCTGATGTTGTTTAGCCTGTGCAGCCAGGCCGTGGTCACCGGTGAAATGATCATGGTGCGTTCCAGCGAAGCCTTCCCCGAAACCATGTCAACGCTACAACAGGCTATCAGCGACAGGGGATATAGTTTAACCCGTGTACAACGGGTGGATGTTGGCCTCACGGCCAAGGGCTATGCGACGGATAAATACCGTGTGGTGTTTTTCGGCAAGGGCGAACAGGTTAAACAGCTTGCGGCAGACTACCCGCAACTGATTCCCTACCTGCCGCTTAAAATTGCGATTTATGCCGAAGGCGACAACACCATACTGATCAGCGCCAATCCGGCCAGTTTCAATGATATGTTCGATATTCCTCAACTCAAGCCGGTGTTCAATCAATGGCAACGAGATATCGTCGATATACTAAATTCTATGCAAAGTGCTAATTGACGACTATCATCAAGTGCATGTTTCATAAAACTATTAATTAATATGCCATCAGAAAACAGAAAATACCTGCGCATCGGGCTGGGTGTTGATATTGAACTCACTGTGCCTGGGCAGCCGCCGGTCACTGTGCGCACACGCGACATCAGCGACGGCGGACTTTATCTGGTGCTGGACGAGACCCATATGCCGCCGGTTGGCAGCGAAGTGACTGTACAGCTGAAAAACCAGCTGGGGGATGGCGAGGAGCCACCCGAGAATCGCGCCCGGGTGGTACGCCATGAACCGGACGGTGTGGGGCTGGAATTTCTCGAATAGATGCCTTAAGCCGGGCAGCTCGCTGAGTCAGCTAAACTCAGCAGCTGACTGGTAAGTTATTCTCTATTCTCCAGCATCGACATACATCAGCTTCATCACTGGCTCATTCAGTTCTGCACTGTCACTAAAGCCGGACACCAGCAACACCCGATTACCGGTTTTTGCCAGGGCGCACATTTCACACACCTGCTCGCCCAGTGCGCGCCAGTTTTGGCTCACTTCTTCTGTAACATATAACGGAATCACCCCCCAGTTAAGCGCCAGCCTGCGACACACCGCGGCGTTGCTGCTGACCCCGATCAGGGGCGCGCCGGGTCTTTCCGCAGACAGCACTCTGGCAGTTGCCCCGCTGTTGGTTGGCACCAGTATGCCCTGCAGGCGCAGCTCATCCGCAAGGGATTTAACTGCGGTAGATACGGCTTTTCTGTCCGCTTCAATTTTGTCATTCAGCTGGGCGAAATCCGCCTCACCAAACTGACCATGATGCGACTGATAGGCTTCCATCTCACGCAGAATATCATCCATCATGCTCACTGCCAGCACCGGGTAATCGCCGCTGGCGGTTTCCGCGGACAGCATCACCGCATCTGCACTGGACAGTGCGGCGGTGGCGACATCACTGACTTCAGCACGGGTGGCCTTGGAGCTGCCGATCATCGACTCCAGCATCTGCGTTGCCACGATCACCGGTTTGGCATACAACCGCGCACGGTTTATCAGATCTTTCTGTATCAGCGGCACCTGTTGTGGCGGCATTTCTATGCCAAGGTCACCCCGCGCCACCATAATACCATCGGCTTCCGCCAGAATATCATCGATGCAGGCTATAGCTTCCGGCTTTTCTATTTTGGCTATTACCGGAATATCGGCGCTGGCTTTTTCCACAAACCGTTTCAGGGTGCGAATGCATTTTTCATTGCGCACAAAACTCAGTGCCAGGTAGTCCGCTTCCAGTTCTATTGCCAGTTCACTGTCGCGTTTATCTTTTGCAGTAAAGCTGGTGGTGGAAATAGTCGAGTCCGGTAGATTCAGGCCTTTTTTATTTTTCAGAATGCCACCATAAATGACCGTACAGTGAACTTCCTTTTTCCTGATCGATGTAACTTTCAGCTCCAGTTTGCCGTCATCCAGTAAAATACGATCTTCACGTTTTACATCTTTATACAGGTTTTTATACTGCGAAGGGATGAGTCCATCACGCCCGGTACTGACCGAACAGCTGACAATCACATCGTCACCGGGATTGAGGTTTATCTGATTATTTTCAAACACACCGACTCGAATTTTCGGCCCGCATAAATCCATCAGCAGCGCGATCTGCTGTTTTTTGCGTTGAGCTACCTTGCGCACTTTTGCCGCCAGTTCACGATGCTCTTCATGACTGCCATGTGACATATTCAGGCGAAACACATTGACGCCCTTATCTATCAGCTGGGCGATTCTGCTTTCACTACTACTGGCCGGGCCAAGGGTGGCGATGATTTTGGTGCGTCGCCAGTGCAGGCGACTGTTATCGGCGATCTGATAACTCAGCATGACAGGTTCTCGTTTTCATTTACACACAATTCAACATTCAGCCCGCGGGCGAATGCTGGTTATTGCATTATGTTATATCTGGAAGGGCTTAGTTTAGCACCGGCATGTTACTAAATAACCCATTAGATCAAACAAAAACGCAATGCCTGCTTTATCGAGTAAACGGGACGTTTGATTATGGCTGTTTTAGAGAACTGACAGCCACAGGCTGTTGATGGTAAGCAGGGCGGCCACAATGATGATGACCAGCAGACTGTATCTTGCACTCATTTGATGATTCCTTTTATCTAAATAATTTACCTGATTATTGCCTTATTGATGACGGCTCTAGCGGCACTCTGTGTTGCCTTGAAATCTGACTAATCGCGAATTGCATAGTAGCGTAACCCGACTGGATAATTTTATTCCTACCCAGCTCACAGTTTGCTGATGTGCCTGCTCAAACCAGGCGCTAGCGTTTACAGGTCGAGAGAAACTTGGCAGACGGTGTATTACAGGGATTGGCCGAGAAGCTTGACTGGTCTTCTTCCTGCACCGACTGTTTCGCCTGCGCGCCTGTTGCTCGCGGCTGAGTCGGCTGACTGCTATCTGTGTCAGCCGTATTCTGCTCAACAGGCGACGGATTTTGCTGTTCACGCTGTTGTTCTGCTTTTAATGCTGCCTGCTGTGCCAGCAGTTCCCGTCGCGCCTGTTCGACACGCAATGCCTCCAGTCGCTCCGCTTCCAGTTTCGCCTCCAGCTCGGCAGTACGTTGCTGCGCGCGAAGCTGCAATGCACGTTCACGTTCACGTGCCTTGGCCTCGGCAATTTCCGCTTCCCGCGCTCTGGCTCTGGCTTCATTCAGCCGTGCCTCGGTTTTGCGCTCCTGTTCTGCGAGTATTTCAGAGGCGCGCACTTCCGCGGCACGCATCTGTTCCTGCGCTTTGGCCGCCGTCAGCGCCGCATCCCGCTCACGCTCCAGCGCCCGGCTCACCGCCAGTGCGGCATCCCGCTCTTTTTTCATCGCTTCCAGCTGCTGCCGCTCGGCTTCGGAAATCGCCGGCGCTGACTTTTCAGTCGGGGTTGTCGTGCCCACACTGCCATCACGGTCGCCCAGCATCATCCAGGCAAACACCATCATCATCATTGATGCGATAAACATGCCGATCACCAGGCCAATCAGCACCAGGTTCAAGCCCTTACGCGGGTTGTCCTCAATATGAACAACCGGGTAATGCTCTTCTCTGTGACTGCGCTGTGACATGTAGGGTGCCGCATCGTCATGCCGATGGTGGTGGTGATCAATGCTGCCTGTGGCATGATACGCTGTGTCGGTTTCTGCGGATTCACTGTGTCCATGATCTGACAGGCTGTCGGCTGATGCGGCCTGAACCGTGTCCTGCACGGTGTCCTGGGGCGAATCCTCAGCCGCACTCTCCTCATTCACCGCCTGATGCGCACGCCTGGCCAGATCGGCAATCGGCTCATCCACCTCAGGTTTCACAGGCTGTTCTGCACTGGCTGCTGCCGCGGCCGAGTCGATGGTCTGCTGGCTATCTGGCACCGCGCTGGCTTTCTGTTCTGTGTCTGCTCGAACCTCTGGACGCGCTTCGGCAGCTTTCTGCACCGGCTGGCTCTGTTCTAGCTGGCTCCGGGCTGGCTGCACGGGTGCCGGTTTTTGCTGTGGCGCGCTTTCCGGCTGCACGGGCGGTAACCTGTCGGTGGCATGTGGCTGGCTGGTTTTGAAGGTAGGAATAATGCTGTTGCTGTGCTGTTCACGCACCACGTCATGCACCAGTGCCGCATCAATGGTTTTACGCTGCTCGGCATAGCCGTACACCAGCGCGGTGTCGCACAGCAGATTGATCAGGCGGGGCGTACCGCCACTGTACTGATAAATTGCACTGCAGGCATCGTCGGTAAAGATGGCCTGTTGTGCCCCCGCGACCTGCAGACGATGCTGGATATAGTCATGGGTTTCCTGTTCATTCAGCGCTTCGAGGTAATAGTCCACCGCAATGCGCTGCGCAAACTGCATCAGCTCGGGGCGGCGCAGGGTTTCGCGCAATGCCGGCTGACCCGCAAGAATCACCTGCAATACCTGATCCTTGTCGGCATTGATATTCGACAGCATGCGCAGTTCTTCCAGCGTGTCGGCTTTCATGTTCTGCGCTTCGTCTACGATCAGTACCGTGTGTTTGTTCTGTGCATATTGCTCAACCAGAAAATTCACAAACATGTGGTGCATCTGTGATTTGCTTTTGCCTTCACCATCCAGACCAAACGCCATCAGCACCCAGTTCAGCAGCTCGCCAAACGACTGATGGGTGTTGGTAATCAGCCCCACAGTGGTGTTGTCTTCCAGCTCTGACAGCAGGCGGCGAATCAGCGTGGTTTTGCCCGCGCCTGTGTCGCCACAAATCACACTGAAGCCGGCCTGGTTCATCAGACCATATTGCAGCAAGGTCAGCGCACGCTGATGCTTGGGGCTCAGGAAGAGATATTCCGGGTCAGGTAATAGCGTAAACGGCTTTTCCGTTAGCCCATAAAACGATTCATACATATTGGTCACAAGCTCCTGACTTGCTTATTTATCCAGGGTGCCTCTGCGAGACATGTCAGCATTGTTCAGAGGCACCCTGGCGGGTATCTTCCCGTTTTCTGTAAATGGCGTTGCCTTGTTTATGAGGCGCATAATGTCTTTCCTTGCCCTAAAACACAAGTAGACTGCGCTAATATACTAATTTATGGCCGGGGTATTTGCACCTGTTGCCAGGACGACCAGTTAGCCCGGTTTTCGGCAGTATGAAACAGTGCGGCCACCACGTGTCGATCATAAAGCGAGCCGGATTGCTGCAGTAATATATCGGTGACCTCTTTTACGCTGCGGCCTTCGCGGTAGGCCCTGGAACTGACCATGGCGACAAATGCATTGGCCACCGCAAGTACGCGGGACTCCAGCAGTATGTCATCACCCGCCAGCCCTCGGGGATAACCACTGCCATCCATGCGCTCGTTTTTCTGCGCAATAATATCCAGCACCGGCCCGTTGAATGACAGATCAGACAGAATGTCGACGCTATAGTCGATGTGCCGACGCAACTGCGCGGCTTCCTCTTCAGATAACGGTTCCAGCTTAGTGAGGATTTCTCTGGGCAACATCAGTTTACCGATGTTAGCCAGCAGGGCTGCTATCTGCAAACTCTCCAGCTGTGCTTCACTGAGTTCAATCGCACGACCGATTTCCAGCGCCACTTCCCGTGTACGTTGTGAATGATTGGCGCAGTAAGGGTCATGCAGATCCACCGCTTTCACCAGGGTGTTGATAATACCCTGACCGAGCTGCTCGCGTTTTTCCTGTTCCTGTTTAAGCTGGGTAATATCGTGCAGCACATACAGCACTTCACCCTGATGTTCACCACTGGATAACTGTTTAACCGACACATGGTACACACTGTCCTGCTGTGCATTGTTTAGTGCCAGCACGCCATTTGAGTCGGTGAGTTGTGCGATGGCTTTTAGCTGTTGCGCCTGTTCGACACCAAGAATAACCGGCAGATGCTTGCCAATTAGCTCGCTCACCTGCAACTCATACAAGGCGGCGAATGACGGATTTGCAAAAACAATTCTGTCCTGCTGATCCAGCAGAAAAATATGTTCCCGAATATTATCGGTAACGGCGTTCAACAATGCGGTACGGTTTTCCAGCGTTTCACTGATCTGCTGCAAACGCAAACTGGTGCCGTGTCGCCATACCGCAATAAATGCTGCCGCCAGAAACAGTATCAATACACTAAAGGTGGCGAGTAAAAATTGCTGGTGACGATTGGATTCAGCCAGTGCTTCTTTTGCATTAATCTTCTGTATTAAACCCCAGGGCGTCTGGTTGAGCTTGCGCCCGGTCATTAAGACCGATTCACCACTGTAATCCGCCATGCGCACAAACGCACCGGGATTATGAAACGCATTGGAGGCAGCCAGCAGATTGTTATTATCTGGCAACTGATGGAACAGTCTACGCGCATGGCGAATCGGACTGATATAAACCAGTGCCGGGCCCTGCTGTTTGACCAGCAAGGTTTCATCGGTTGTGGTGGCACTCTGCCTGTTTTCCAGCAGCGGATACAGGTCTTTTTCCGGGTCCAGCATCACCAGCACCGCACCCACCGGTGTGCGTGATTCGAGATCCTGAATTCTGAAGACCGGTGCAATAAAACCCAGTACCGATGCCTGACCAGCTTTATGAAAATCGATAATCTGTGGCTTTGCGGTTTTTAATGTCTGCAGCACTATGTCAGCGTGCTGCTCGGCTGGGAAGGCAAATCCCTTGCTCGCCATCATCAACTCACCATCACCATCCAGCAACGCCAGACCAAACGGTGTCTGACGTTGTAGATTAAGTGATTGACCCGCCTGTGAACTGACCACAGCAAACCGTTCAGCACTGACATGCAACAAATTACGCACATGTGCCTGTTGCGCTGCAAGCACAGATGTATCTGCTGAAGCATTGGCATGTTCTGTTAAAAACAGCCGCAGACTTGCATTGTCTGCCAGCTCACGCAATTGCGTCTGTTGCTGACTGACCCAGCTTTCCACACTCTCAGCCCTGATTTCAGCCAGCAATGCCAGACGAGATTGCCAGTTTTGCAGATCACGCTGTCGTTCCTTGTCTGCGTATTCAACAATCAACCATAGACCGATTGCAATAAAACAGATCAGCAGCAGCGCAAAAATGGCGGCGGACAGACCTTTCAGATTTCGCTTTGATAGTGTGCGCTGGTTGTGCATTTTAATTTTTAATGTGGCTTATTTTTTCGATTAATTTTAATATTACTGTGTTAATTACTGCGGCAGAAACATCCACCATTTATCTTCATTCAGTGCATAGATGGGCACATAATGCAGGATGTGACGATGCGAAACCACTTCTTCGATCTGGTTGTCCATAATCAGAACATCGTCAGCCGCTTCAATCGCCAGCACCGCATGAGGAATGCGCAAATTAGTGTCCTGCAGTACCACCAGGCGGATTTTACGCATATCAAAACCGAGTATCCTCAATGACAGCATTTTGATAATGGCATAGTCTTCACAGTCACCGCTGTTGAACAGGAATTCTTTTGGCGTAGCCCAGTAATCTTCAACCCCGTAATTTTCAATATCCAGGATGTATTCGCTCTGGTTGGCGAACTGATTCACCTTGATGATCTGTTGAGCCTGTGGAAGCTGCTGGATACTTTGCAGAAAAACCATCCAGTGTTCAACATGACACTGATCCAGCTGGCGCGTTTCACAGTTGCCGGCCGGTGCCTGCTCACGGATATGCCGCTCCAGTACCGACAGCCACTGCGGGAACAGCTCAAGATTACTGCGCATGTTTTCCTGATAGCCGAATATGCCCGCCTGCACACTCAGCACAGGCAGACCGATAAGACAGAAAAACAAACCACGCAACAGATTCCGCAACTCAATAAACCACTTTAGTGCTTGAAAACGTTTATAAAATTTCACTTTACCGCAACACGCAATTGATCAGAATAACAGCCTGTAGTCTAACTCAGTTCAGACTCCGTACCGGCAGTTTATTGCTGCTGTAGCACCCCGATTTTCGCTACACGCCTGTTCGGACGGGCTTTTTTGCCACAGTTTCCCCTTGAAAAAGCACAGGAAACCCGTCAATATCGCGGCAAAATATAATTCTATAGCGTTCGAGGAACCATTTAAATGATCAGGAAAATACTCACCACTGCGCTTATCAGCGCCAGTTTAATCTCGCACAGCAGTGTCGCACAGGAAAGCATTGATCCGGAAGCCCTGTTTGAAGAAGCCATGCAATACCGCGAGGATGGTGCACTGTTTAATGCGATCGAAATTTTCGAAACCATTCTCAGTAACCAGCCTGAACTGAATCGTGCCCGCCTCGAACTGGCGGTATCCTACCATCTGACCCGTCGCTATGAAGAAGCCCGCGCCGAACTGACGCGGGTACTGAATGACCCGAACACGCCGGAGTCGGTCAAGCTCACCATCACTGCATACCTGGCGCAACTAAGCGGCGACATGCAGGCGGCACAGCAACGCAGTCGTTCATCGATCTATCTGTCTGTTGGCCTGTTTTCCGACTCCAATATCAACCTGGGGCCTGACGGCCAGACCATTGCCAATGAACTGCTGTCAGCAGTACCCCCGGAAAAAAACAGCCATGGCGGTCAGCTGTTACTGTCTTTCTCCAACCGCTCACGCGCCAGCGAGCCCCTGGAAATGGCCGGACGCGCGGTGGATTTTGAATGGCTGACACAGGCCACAGCCTACAATAAAAGCTATGCGGCCGATGCCGGCGACAGTGACTTTAATCTGAGCGTGCTGTCGCTGTCCACCGGCCCTGCGCTGATTGCTGACCGTGCCTGGCGCACCGCACTGAACTTCAAAATGGACAAGCTGTTTTTCGGCAATGACCCCTATGCGCTTTTCTCCGGTTTTAACCCGCTGTTCACCTACAGCATTATGCCGGACCTTGAGCTAACACTGGAAAACACCACCACCGTCAAGGAATACGAAGACCCATCACTGGATAACACGCTCAAGGGCACTGCAACCAGCTGGGGCATGGATCTGGCAAAATTTTACAACACGCTGAACATCGGCATTCAGGCGGGCATAAAGCGCCATGACAACGGCGCTGAGGCAGATTTCCGTCACTACACCGGCACAGAAATCTACCTCGGTGGACAGATGCCGGCCTGGGAAAATGCCCGCGCCTACCTCACCGTGAGCAGCCGTGATTACAAATACAAGGGCGCCGATACAGGCGCCGGCTTCAACGATAAACGCGACGAAACCGAACTGTTAGCGGTGCTGGGGGTTAACCACAACTTCACCAGTGGCGACTTCAAGTCATGGACATTGAACGCACAGATTAGCTATGCTGACAATGATTCTAATCTTGACGCCTTCGACTATGATCGTAGCGTCGCTGAAGTGAATATGCGCCGTTATTTCTTCTAGTAACGGCTGTCTCAAAGCAGGAAACGTAAAATATTCCGACAGCCACAGACGAGTGGCTGTCGGAATAGCTTCCAGCTCGATTCAAACATCCACCTGCCTCGGCGCCCCAGCCTGCTTTGCAAACAAATAATTACTCACTTCATACAATAAAAAAACATATATATTTCAATCATTTGTAGCTTTAATCCAGTAAACCACACAAACGAAGTATATACTCCGTCGCGAATATTCTTATAATTTGTAATCCTACAAATGGCTTGTAGATTCATGCACCGATTTTATAACTGACTGATTCGGGCATGCACAGAGCTAGCTGGCATGAAACCTGCTTAATAGCTTGCTAAATGTATTAAGGTAAAGATGATGAAAAAAGCAACACTACTCGCGCTAGCACTCGCTATCCCTGCAACGGTAACCGCAGCGGACAAGGACTCAGTTTATGCATGGGGCGCATGGTCACAGAATATCCAGCCTGCTGCGGGCCCAGGTATCGAGGTCGTACCTGCTGCTGTTTCACAGCCCCAGGTTAATTTCCGCCCTAATGAAAATCCCGCTTTTGAACGCAAAGTAGAAACCCTACCTGTTGTGGAAACTCCACCTGCTGTTGCAACTGTTGTAGCTAACCCTACTTCAACGCCTCCATTAACTGTTGGTGATGCAAGAGACCGTGCCCGAAGGTAATTTAACTACAGAACTACATATTTTTTTAGGAAACATGAAAATGAATAAATTACTTAAAACATTGGCACTTACATCTATTTATCTTGCATCAGTTACTGCACATGCAGCAACAATTGCAGGTATGAATTTCGATGACAACTCACTTGCCAACCAGGTTACCGGATCTAACGGCTCATTTCTAAACTGGAACCCAGCAAATGATGATACTGGTATATCAGACGAGCAATTAGCCCTTGATATGACTGATGCAAACCCTGGCTCATACGTTTTTAGCTATGATGCAGGCGCTTATATCGACATGTCCTTTACAAATGCCAATGTTTATAATGGTGCAGGCAATGATCTTGCTATGTTCTTTGTAGGATCAGGCTCTCACACCGGCAATCTAGCTTCAAATGATATTGGCGGCTCTATGGCTTTCTCAGACCTTACTTATACAGGCTATAATTTTATTGAATTGTGGGATGTAAACGGTGATGGAAGCACTAACGACTTAGACCTCAGCCCTATTTATGTTGCTTACTTCGATCTTGATATTCTTGGTGTTGATGGCCAAACAGCTTTGAATAATTTCCGCATCAATATCGGTGATGCTAGCGCAATCCCTTCTTTATTGGTTGCTTTAAACACCGATTCAGTTACGCCAGTACCACTACCTGCAGCTGCCTGGTTATTTATTACCGGCCTGGGCGCACTGGGTTTTATCAGCCGCCGTCGTAAGTAATTAAGCACGAAGTCATTCAATAAAAAAGCCTGCCCATGTATACATGGGCAGGCTTTTTTATTGCCTCTTTAAATATATTCTAGTTTTAATCCACTGACTGATCAATCCACTGGCGGATGCTTTTCCAGTGCTGTGCATCAACATAGGTGTTCTGTCCTTTCAACTCGTGTATGCCCAGCCCTTCATCGGTGGCACGTAAATAGTTCTGCGTATCTCGCAGGCGTGCGACCACCGGAATACTCAGCGAGTCGAGAAAACGCTGCAGCGACTGAAAGGCGACAGTATTTTTCTTTATTCGATTTGCAATAATACCAATGCGTGTGGTGTTCATACGCACCTTGGCTTCCAGTAATAAATCACGAATAAAATCCGCCGTGGCAAAAATATCCAGCGGTGACGGCAGCACCGGAATTAAAATAACATCCGCGCCCTTTATCTGTTCGATAAGCTCTATACCCTTAAGCCCTGGCGGCGTATCCACAATCAGTCGCCGGGTCTCGGCCGGCAACCGTAATTGCCAGCTCATGGTGACCGCTTTGGCGGCATTTTTCTGTGCGGTGACGCCATAAATGGTTGCGCTATCCGCCTGCCGCAGTTTAAGCCAGCGCATACTCGATGCCTGCGGATCATAATCAAACAGGGCCGTGTTAATTCCCTGCGCCGCATAGTAGCTGGCCAGATTGGTGGAGACGGTGGTTTTGCCACAGCCACCCTTGGAATTGATAACAACAATACGCTTCATTGGCTGCAGGCTAAACCTGTAAGTTGGCTGCAAGCACAGACTGCTTACAGGGTTTTACTTCTGGCACCATATTCATGTCGTCCTTCACTCAAGCGCTTGTAATTGCGAACCATAATTATACTGCGCTCAATCACCGCCTGATCAATCTGTTGCAGATTAAGCCCAATATGAATCCAGTATGCGTGGTTTTCACAGCGGATATCAATAAACTGTTGCGGGTCAGCCTCCACCCGGTGATGTTGCGCATAGGCTTCGATAGTTTCTATACAGGCATTCCAGACCACTGCCTCACCCTTGAACGACCCGGCAAATACCAGCCGCACCCTTTGCGCGGGCAGCACGTCCTGTAACAGGTAGTCCCTGTGGCTTTCGACCAGTTGCCGCTGCAATTCCTGCAGATCTGTTATAGGCTGTATCGGGGTATCTCTGAACAATGCTGACATCTCGCTGGTATAACAGGTGTGCTGGCAATCAAGGCGGCACTTTGAAAGCATGCCCAAGCCTGGTGAAAAGCGCTAACAATAGACTGCGGCACACCTGCAAGCCCCGCAGAGACCTATCGGCATTATGCAGAGCCACCCCGGCATCATTACGCACCCCGAATTTAAGGAGGATAGTTTATATGTCAAACTTAAATCAACAGCCTTTACAAAACTGTAACGGAGATTGCCAGCCACTGGATCAGGACAGCCAGCACAGCTTACTGCAACAGTTGCCGGAGTGGCAGATTAATCAGCAGCACAACACCGCCATATTAAGTCGCGAGTATAAGCTGGCAGATTTTGCCAGTGCACTGTCATTGTGCAATGCGATTGGCGCGCTGGCGGAGGATGCGGATCATCATCCGAAAATCTGTATTGAATGGGGAAAACTGCAGGTCAACTGGTGGACCCACAGTATTAACGGTCTGTTTATCAATGATTTTATAATGGCGGCCCGCAGTGACAGTGCATATCAAAAACTGCCATCGACAGCCGGCTAGCAGCGCAAGCCCGCTGTCACCGTAGCGGAATTGCTAACGCGCCAGTGAGCCGCTCAGTTCCCATGCATAGGCGCAATCCAGCTCGGCCAGTACACTGTTAACGCCGGTGTTGCCTTCTTCCAGCATCACCTGCAACGGCGTACGATTCTGGAATCGACGGTGCGGCGCTTTCATCCAGCGACTGCCCATGGATTCATTTTTGGGGTAGGTGGTACGCAGCGCATCAATAATGCCCAGAATACGCACTGCACGGAACTCTACATTATCGTCTTTGGGCAAAGGGGTACTCTCATGATAGGCACGTAATTTCCGCGTACGAGTCCCTTCCGGCAAATCAAGCACCTGCACCTGGTCTGCCGCAGACAAACCCCACTCATCCAGCGTGGTCATAATTTTTTGTGTCAGCAGCACCTGCCGCTCTTCACTTAAATGAAACATCTTGTAACCTCAATCTGTCAATCTTGAGCCACTGCAGGCCTTGCCTGCAATCCTCGGGGGGATATAAATCGGTTTTCTCACCAGCACCCAGAGCATCAAGCATACCACTGTGTGCGTATTTCAGCCACAAACCAGCCAGGCCAGCCTATTAAATATATGAATAGCCATAGATTTTATCTATCAAAGACCTGTCGATAAAACCGGCCTGTGCACCCGTTTAGAAGCTGATTATAACATGCTCTCTATTCTCTGCTTAGCTTAGCCTGGCCGGGCCCCGCACAGCCGGGCTGTTTTAGCCAGTCCGGCTGGCACTGCACACCGGCCCTGGTTTATTTTATCCACATCATAGCGGCGCGGCCATGGTATGATTTGCCGGCAACCCCGTCTGGCTACCAGCCCCTTTTTGTCAGCGCCGGGACACAACGCGAATATCAACATAGCGGTGACATTGCACAAAGAACATGAAGGAAGAACAATTTTTACAAGGTGAGCAAAGGAAGATTCGCATACCCATTGCCGTAAAGCTTGCGTTTGCGATTACACTGCTGGTGGTCGGCGGCATGAGTTCGCTCGGCTTTATTATTCTGGAAAACCAGCACAATGTGTTAACCCGCCAGATTGATGATATGGGTTCGGCGATTGTGCGGCAGCTGGCTAATAGCGCCGCCGAAATGGTGCTGTCCGATGACACATTGGGACTGAAAACCCTGGCCAATAATCTGGTCGACAGACAACAGATTATGGGCGTGGCCATTCTCTCGGAAAAAGGCCAGATGCTGGTCAGCAATGGCATGATTCCTTCAGCCGAGATGCTGCAACTACACACCAGCAGTGGCCTGGTAGCCGGTCATTTTGAATTCAATGCACCATTGAGTCATGAGAACCATTACCTCAGCTTTCACCACCCGATCACCTTTAACCAGTTAATTGCTGGTCATGCCTATGTCAGCTTTAGTAAGGCACACATGGTGGAATCACTAAAGAACGCACAGTTTGTAATTCTGACCTTCACTGTACTGATGTCGCTGATTGCGATTTTTCTGGCGTTTGTAATGAGCCGCCATCTATCCAAACCTATATACAGCCTGGTGGACGCGAGCAAGGCGATCGAAAACGGCAATTACCGCTACCGCCTGAATGAGCGCCGCAATGATGAAATTGGCGAGCTGGCACTGGCCTTTAACCAGATGGCCCACGGCCTGTTGCAGAAAACCCAGGTTGAAGACGCCTTCTCACGCTATGTCTCAAGCAATGTGGCACAGAAGGTCTTACAGAATCTGGATGAAGTGGAACTGGGCGGCAAGCATGTAAAAGCCTCGGTGTTATTTGCCGACATTGTCGGCTTTACCGGCATGTCGGAAAAAATGCCGCCGGACGAAGTTGCCAACCTGCTTAATGAATATTTTTCCTATATTTCGTTGATTGCACAGTTGCATAATGGCCACATCGATAAATTTATGGGCGACTGCGCAATGGTGGTATTTGGCGTACCTGAAGCCACCATCGACCATAGCTTCAATGCGGTATCCTGCGCCATCATGATTCAGCAAACTGTAAGTAAACTGAATCAACTGCGCGAGCAGGAAAGCAAACTCAGTATTCACTTCAGAATAGGCGTAAATACCGGCATAATGGTGGCCGGCAACCTTGGTTCAAGTGACCGCATGGAATACACAGTGATAGGTGATCCAGTCAATATGGCTTCTCGACTCGCCAGTGCTGCAGAGGCAGATCAGATTATTGTACTGGAAGAATTTTATAACCAGCCCAGCATTCAGTCACGCATCAGCGCACAACAACATAAGGTAATTCGTGTGCGCGGCAAGGAAGCGCCTGTTTCGACCTGGATCATTAATGACATTAATCCTGAGTATCAGGAAAATATGCAACGGGAAATTGACCAGATTATTAAAAAAGTAAAAACCGTTATTTAATGCCATGCACATAAACACTTACAGCCGTTTCCTGATTATTGCACTGTGCACTCTGCTGCAAGCCTGCAGTATGATTATTTCATCACCTGAACAGGCCAGTGAAAATATAGATCAGTGGCTGGCAGAAAATAATTTCAGTAAAATTGAAAGCACATTCGACGCAATTAATATCAATCGAGCTGAATACAAGCACCTGCTTTCCCGCAAAGACGAAGTCGAAACAAAAAAGGCGGCGTATATTAAAAGCACTATTACTCAAGCCGGTGAACTGCAGCAAAAACAACAATGGCAGGAAGCGGTTTCTCTGTATGAGGCCGCGCTAGAAAATACTGACCGCGCGACCGAGCTTGAAAAACACTACAACCAGCTGTTAAAACTGCGTGAGCAGGAAATTATTAACCTGCGTAAGCAACTGCTACTCAAGGATGCGCACACTTTAATATCCTACAAACCCATCTATGAAAGACTCGAGCAACTGTTACCCACAGACTACCACGCACAAAACGACCTTAATCGTTATAAAGATTATGTAAGTGCAACCACCCACCAACTTGATAGCTGCGCTGAAGATGCCATTAATCGCAACCAGTATAATCTGGCAAAAGAATGCTACCTGCTATCTCATACCCTGGTACCGGATGAACGTAAACATCAAGGTATAGAACGCCTGGACTCCATGATAAAAAATGTCAGCAACCAGAAATTCTATAGTGAGTTATTTGCTGCTTACCGTGCCGAGTATCAGAAAAAAAACTACCATCTGGCACGCAAGAACCTGAAAACCATACTCAAGCTAAACCCGCAACATGAGCAGGCGAGTAAACTGCTTGATAGCCTGACACAGGAAATCAATATACTGGTTAATAGAAAACTATCTCTTGGCCGTGACCTTTATAGCAATCAGAAAATTGATGAAGCACTCGCGCTGTGGAAACAGGCCAGAGAAATGGATCCTGACAATGCAGAAGTTGAACAGCTGATTTCGCGCGCGGAAAAAGTTCAGAAAAAAATTGAAACCCTGGAAAGCAATCAGTAAACAGGACTCATTTCGGGCTGGACTATACACGCAGCCGACTAGTATCAGCTACGCTTGATTCTTACCACTTTCATAATTTCAAGCTCCATATCCGCCACCACTTCTGTATCTGCATAATAACTCAGATTAACCAGTTGCCCGGTGAGATTCTTATAGCGTTTTTTCCGCTTATACCTGAACGGTACAGAATAGCCTTCAATCATCAGGGTGTTGATAATCCACTCAGCGGATTCGCGCTGAACATGGGATGACACTTTCATTGCATCACTTTGTGTCAGTTGCTGATGCCGCTTAAGCAGCTCACTGGCTGGATGTGATTTGCCGGTTTTTTTCATCGATTGGTATTGCCTGCTTACACTTTGCTGCAGATTAGCACAGAAATATGACTAACGTTGTTGCGTGTGAAGTTAGCACGTAAATAGAGACTGCCGACAGGCACACCGACCAGACTTTACTGAACATCGGGTTCTCGTCGTGGCCATCCGAACCATCATATAAAATAAAAAGGCCCCCTCCGCTTGCGCAGAGGGGGCCTTTTTATTTTATATGGCGGACCGGACGGGACTCGAACCCGCGACCTCCGGCGTGACAGGCCGGCATTCTAACCAGCTGAACTACCGGTCCGAAGTGGTGGGTGGTGAGGGAGTCGAACCCCCGACATTCGCCTTGTAAGGGCGACGCTCTACCAGCTGAGCTAACCACCCACGCTATCTGCTTTCACAGAGAGCGCGAATTCTATATTAAGCGTCGGTGATTTGCCATTTTTTTTTAATAAATAATCCATATCCACGGCTATTTATCCTGATAGTACTTTTTATAGGTCTGGGAACCCATTTGTTCTATCTGAAAATCAATCATCTGTGTGAACAGCTCCAGCATTGGCTGATAAGCGGTCGGCGCATCTTCCACGATACGTAATGTTTCAACAATGCTCTCCAGTGTGGACAGGTAACCCGGCTGTGGTACCTTGCGGATGCGGTAAGCAGATGGCTGCGATGGCTCAATGTAGCAACAGTTAAGCCGTTGCAACTGCGGGTTGATTTGCCATATCTTTCGCGCCTTGCGCCAGCTGGCGTCGATAAACAGCAATAGTTTTATCGGTTTTTCTGTTTTGACCTGCTGCAGATCCCTGGCGTGTTCTGCGGGAAACACCAGCACCAGCTCGTCGGCATGGGCCTGCAGTAACTGTTGCAATGGCGCATGTGCGCTGAAATCTTCACCGACCCAGCACGTATACTGCTGCAAACCCAGTTCTGCTATGATGGCACTGCCTCTGGCATGGGACGACTCATCCGGATGCTGTAGTACGACGACCCGCACCTGATTCTGCTGCGGATCAATACGACCACATAAACAGGCTACGCTGGCGCGGCGACACTGGTAACAGAATGCACGGGACATTAACAGACACTCTATCGGTTCAACAGGTCGAGCATTATAACCTGCCCCTGATCAGGCAGTTCTACAAAAAAAACCGCATGCGCGCCCAGGCACCGAAAAATGAACTGATTTACAGTGCGCGACTGCAACAACAGTCAGCACAGCCACTGGTTGCTGCACTTCGCCTCAGCCCGTTGGGTAATGATTACCTGTTACGCAGCATGTGCGTCGCTGTAGAGCGCCGCCGCCGCGGCATTGGCCTGCAGTTTCTACAGGCACTGCAGCCGGTACTGGCTTCACACAAGGTGTACTGTTTCCCATTCAGTCATTTAGTCGATTTCTATCAGCAGGCAAATTTTACCCTTATCTCGACAGAGGATGCCCCTGCGGCAATTGCTGACAGATTTTTACGTTATCTGAATAACGGCAGGGACATCTGTTTAATGCAGCATCAGGCCCGGGGTGCCTCTGAACAATGCTGATAGGTCTCTGCGAGATCTGAAGCGTGCAGCTACAGGCGTGCTTCGCAGTATAATGGCAAGGTCCTTTATAAGAAGCACCACACCGTATATGTCATCATTGTTCAGAGACACCCTGGCTCATGCTAAAATAGCGCCGCTTTTAATCTTATCGAGACTCTATTATGTTTGATGTGAATGAATATTTTGATGGCAAGGTCAAATCACTGGCGTTTAAAGCCGGTAATGACAAGGTGACCATTGGCGTGATGGCCGCAGGTGACTATGAGTTCGGCACCAGCTGCATTGAGCACATGACCCTGATCAGCGGTGAGATGCAGGTTAAGCTAGCCAATGAATCCGACTGGCGTGACATTGGGCTTAACGAAACCTTTATCGTTGCCGCCAACAGTTCATTCCTGGTAAAAATTGGCTGTGACACCGCTTATCTCTGTGTGTATAAATAACCCACTGCCTGATTCTTAAAAGCCATCCCTACAAAGCCGGAACCTATGAAATATAAAGATCTGCGCGACTTCATCGATCAACTGGAAAAACAGGGCGAACTGAAACGCATCAGTCTTGAGGTGGATCCCCGTCTGGAGATGACTGAAATCTGTGATCGGACCCTGCGCGCACAGGGGCCGGCCTTGCTGTTTGAAAATGTAAAAGGCTCGCAGATACCGGTGCTGGCCAACCTGTTTGGTACGCCGCGTCGAGTCGCCATGGGCATGGGCGAAGACTCGGTGGAGGCGCTACATGAAATTGGCAAACTGCTGGCTTTTCTCAAGGAGCCTGAGCCCCCCAGAGGCATGAAGGACGCCTGGGACAAGCTGCCGATTTTTAAACAGGTGTTGAATATGGCGCCCAAAGTGGTCAGCCGCGCGCATTGTCAGGACATTGAAATTGATAAGGAACAGATTGATCTGTCGACGATTCCGATCCAGACCTGCTGGCCGGAAGACGCAGCGCCATTGATTACCTGGGGCCTGGTAATCAGCAAGGGTCCGAATAAAGACCGGCAGAATATGGGCATTTACCGCCAGCAGGTGATCGGCAAAAACCGCGTGATTATGCGCTGGCTATCGCACCGCGGTGGCGCACTGGATTTCAAGGAATGGCAGCAGCAGCACCCCGGCGAGCCGTTTCCGCTTGCGGTGGCGCTGGGTGCCGATCCGGCCACCATTCTGGGTGCGGTCACTCCGGTGCCGGACACCCTGTCTGAATACGCCTTTGCCGGCCTGTTACGCGGCAGTAAAACCGAAGTCACCCGCTGCAAACTGAGCGAGTTGCAGGTGCCCGCCTCGGCTGAATACGTACTGGAAGGCTTTATCTACCCGGATGATATGGCGGACGAAGGCCCCTATGGTGATCACACCGGCTACTACAACGAAGTGGAACGCTTTCCGGTGTTTACCATTGAAAAAATCACCCACCGCAAAAACCCGATTTACCACAGCACCTACACCGGTCGGCCACCGGACGAACCGGCGATTCTGGGTGTCGCCCTGAACGAAGTGTTTGTGCCCATTCTTAAAAAACAGTTTCCTGAAATTGTCGATTTCTATCTGCCACCGGAAGGCTGTTCCTACCGCATGGCGGTGGTCAGCATGAAGAAACAGTATCCGGGTCACGCCAAACGGGTGATGATGGGTGTCTGGTCGTTTCTACGCCAGTTTATGTACACCAAGTTCGTGATTGTGGTTGACGACGATGTGAACACCCGTGACTGGAATGATGTGATCTGGGCGATGACCACGCGCATGGACCCGGCGCGCGACACCACGCTGATTGAAAACACCCCCATCGACTATCTGGATTTTGCCTCGCCGGTATCCGGGCTGGGTTCCAAAATGGGCATGGACGCCACCAATAAGCTGCCCGGTGAAACCGATCGCGAATGGGGCAAACCGATTGTGATGAGTGATGAGATCAAACAGCGGGTCGACGCCATCTGGGATCAGCTGAATATCTTTAATGACGAGTCAGACACATGACGGATAAAACCTACACAGTCAAAAGCAGCGCGATTCATGGCAAGGGCCTGTTTGCCACGCGTCGCATCAAGTGTGGCGAACTGATTGGCCAGATCAGCTTCAACCCGGTAAGTGAGGACGGCCCTTATGTATTATGGCTGGATGAAGTTACCGGGGTACAGGTTGATTGCGATTTAAAATACATTAATCACAGCGCAAAACCCAATGCCTGCTATTGCGAGGACCTGGACGTGGTTGCACTCAAGGACATTAAAGCCGGTGAGGAAATCACCCACGACTATGGTGATGACTGGCAGTAATACGGGCAGTGATTTCAGACATTGAACAACCTGCTCGGCTTCAGTCCTGATGGCTGGTTTTATTTCCCATCGATAAACGGATATCGATACAGTTGTTGCGACCAGTTATCACATGGCACGGTCTGCTTTAATTTCACATGCTCGCCCAGTTCGTTTTCATACCAGCCACGGTGATTCTGTAACGGCTCCACTGAATAACCCCACCAGCTGCCATCCGAGTCCTGGGCAATAAAACGCACCCAGGCGGGCACGTTAATATTTGACAGATCAGGCTTCGACCAGCTCATCCAGTTCGTCATCCATATGCATCATGGTGAGCTCCGAAAAGCCGCCGATCCATTTTCCATCAATGGTAATTTGCGGTACGGTACGCGCACCACTGGTTTTCTCCGCCATTTCCCTGAGCGCACTGTGATCCATATCCACCCGTGCTTCTTCATAGGGAATACGCCACTTCGTCAGCAGGTTTTTTGTTTTGTCACAAATCGGGCAACGCCCGGTGCTATAGATTTTTACCCGCGCCATATATCTCTCTCCAGTTAGAATGCGGCCATGACTGCGCGGCATTATAACAAACCCGCCAGATTATTCAGAAATGCCCTGAAGTTTGTTGCTTTACTTTGCTTCTGCATGAGGCAAAATGACAACCAACGTTCACCCAGAGGTTTTAATGTCGTATACCGTTACCATTCATCCATCACAACATCAGTTTCAGGTTGAAAACAACGAGACCATTCTCGACGCCGCCATGCGGCATAATATCGACCTGCCCTATGGCTGCCGTGGCGGCGCCTGTGGCAGCTGTGCCGGTTACCTCGTTAAAGGTGAGGTGTATTATGACGAGGAGCCCATGGCACTGAATGACGAGATGACAGCCGCCCGTATGGCGCTGTTCTGTCTGGCCAAAACCCGTATGGATCTGGAGATCAGCATTGAAGAAATCGATGACCTGTCACAGATACAGGTCAGACAACTGGGCTGCCATGTCAGCTCAAAGAAAAAACTCTGCCATGATGTAATTGCATTGCAAATCACCCTCGATAATAACGAGCGCCTGCAGTATCTGGCAGGACAATATATCGAATTCATTCTTGAAGATGGCAAGCGACGTGCGTTTTCGATAGCCAATGCACCGCATAATGACAAGTTTCTCGAACTGCATATTCGCCATGTGGATGGCGGCGTGTTTACCGATTTTCTGTTTGAAAGCATGCCAGAAGATTCAGCGCTGCAGATGGAAGGCCCGCTGGGTAGCTTCTTTATTCGCGAAGACAGACAGCGCCCGATCATTATGATGGGTGGCGGCACCGGCTTCGGACCGCTCAAGGCGATGATTGAGCACATTGAATATATAAACTACCCGCAGCCGGTGCATCTTTTTATGGGGGTGCGCGCCTTACGTGATTTATATATGCAGGACATGGTGCAGCAGTGGATCGAAAAAAACCCGCAACTTACATTCACGGCGGTGTTATCCGAGCCCATTGCCGAAGATAACTGGCAGGGTGAAACCGGTTTTGTGCACGAGTCGGTCGCCAGACACTACCCTGAGCTTGCTGACTTTGATATTTATATGAGTGGGCCGCCACCTATGATCAACGCGGCGGCGGAGCTGTTCACTCAACAGGGCGCATCGAAAGACACGATGTTTTCCGATGCGTTTGAATATTCCAGTGACGCCATTCAGGCAATTGCGGCAAAAAAGTCCTGAAGCGGAGCGACTGAACTGACGTTACTGAATCAGTTTAAGCTGCGATGATGGTTTGCTGTCATCAGCGGCGGACTTTTTCAAAGACAGCTTATCCACTGTCTGATCCACAGCAATTTTCAAACCGGCTTTGTACATTTTCTGCGCCTCGTCAGCCGCGTCCATTTTTGTTTCCAGCAATTCTGCCAGGCGCAGATAGGCTTCAGAAGTCGGCTGAATCGAAATACTGGTTTCAAAATAACTTCTCGCCTTACCCCAGAACTCACAGCGCATCGACAATTTTCCCAGCACCAGTAACAGCGCCGCATTCCTTGGCTGTTTATGCAGCCACTCCTCGGCGGTCTCCAGCGGTTTTTTCGGCTGGCTGGTGTTTAAATCGGCATACAGGCTGACCAGCTGATTATCCCAGTGTTTATTCAGTGTCTGACGAATTAACACTTCGGCCTCATCGTCTTTTTTCTGTGCATGCAGATAGCTGGCATAGATATAATTCAACGCAGCGTTTTCTTTTAATACTTTAGGCATATCACGCCAGATGGCTTCGGTTTTATCACCGTCCACCTGTTTAATACTTTTACCCAACATGCCGTTGTAGGCTTCAACTTCCAGTTGTTGCAGCTCCTCGTCATCCATCGCCTTGAGTTTTTTAACCTGCTGCAGCACCTGGCCAAGGTGCTCCCAGTCACCCAGATGCTTGAAGGTATAGGCCTGTAATTTTTTCACATAGCCATGGCCGGGTGACAGACTGGCGATATGATTTAATGTGGCCAGCGCCTGCTCATACTGTTTATGGCTTAACTGCAGTTCCGCCTGGGTCAAACCAATCGCAACATCGGCTGATGGCGTTGATTCGTGCGCCAGTCGCAGGTATTCATCCCTGCGCTCATAGGCACCCTGTTGTTGTGCGGCACGTGCGGCCATCAGATAATTTAACAGCACCGTGTCATTTTTTTCGGCATGCCGAATCAGCATTTTTTCAGCCTGCTCGAAACGCCCCTCGGAAATTTCGATCAGGCCTTTTATCAACGTACTTTTCGAACGTTCCAGCTGGCGATTATAGTGACGTCGACGCATAAAACGCGGAATATTCAGCAAGCCGGACAGCAGACGCACCAGGTAATAAAACACAAAAAAACTGAACGCATAAAACCCGGCAAAAAAGATAAACGAGGTTTCCAGTGTGTAGTCAACAAAACTGAACACCACATAGCCCGGCCCACTGTAGTATGCAAGCACGCCAATTGTAACCGCCAGCACACTGGCCAGTAGCACTGCGGTAATTAATCGTTTCATGGCGTCACTTCCTCGGCCAGTGGTTTTTCAACCAGCGCCTGCTGCAACAATTCCCAGGCCTCAATCAGTTCAGGCAACTGTTGCTGCAGGTTTAACTGCTGATAGGACTGCAACTGCTCAAGCAACTGCGCCACCCGGTTATCCTGTTCATCATAATGCTGTTGCAGCAACTCGATTGACTGCGCCAGTTCATAGTGGAACTGCTGCTGGTTATAACTCAGCACCGCCAGACGCAATGCCAGCAGATGCGATTGCAGCTGTTGTTGAATATCCGCCTGCTGCGCTTCACCCTGGTTGAGCTGTAGACTGCGCTGGTGAATTTTTATATCACCGATCTGTTTGACTGTATCAATCAATGAATCTACAAAACCTTGCGGCTCAACTAACACCTCGGCTTGCGGCTCTGCTTCAGCCTGCAGTAGTTGTGCTTCAACTGCGCGCTGTATGGACTTGAACGGCAACTCGCTAACCAGACGAATGTTTTCATCAAGGCGCATCGCAATACCGCTGACATCAACCTGATGAATCGCCTGCAGTTTTGCGATGTCACTGTTCAGCTGCTGGCGAATTTTAAACAGTTTTAAATCACCCAGCTGCTGAATGCGTGAATCGGCACCCTGCAATGCGGCGATCGCACCTGAAATATCACGCGCCACCTGCAAACGTCGATGCGCCATGCGCAGCAGATAGTCAATTTCCGCCAGCGCCCAGCCGCGTTGATTCTGTTGCAGTAACTGCATCGCTCGTTGCGAGATTTCGGTTGTCACCTCCAGATCCTGATTCAGTTGCTGCAGGCTCTGTTCATTTAGACTGATGTTTGCAGCTTCCTGGGAAAACTGCTGTTCCAGTTGCGTCTGTGCAGTTTGTAACTGTTCAAGCTGTTGCGTACTGCGTGTGATGTGTTGCTGTTGTTGCAGTTGCTGCTGCCACAAATAATAGCCAGCGGCAGCTGTGGCTGCGGCAATAATCAGCAGTAATAAATAAATCACGCCAAAGGCAAGCTTGCCGGCTGATTGAGTCGCTGGCTTCACTGGCTTTTGCTGTGCTGTATCTGCAGCGCTTTTTTTATTACTGCCCGTATCCGCCGATGAAGCTGCAGCCTTGCTGTCCTGTTTGGCTGTATTTTCAGATGGTTTTGCCACACCCTTGTCAGGGCCGGCTAGTTTCGCTTTATCAGAATCAGTTGCTTCAGCTGCATCAACTGATGAGTCTGGTTTGTCCGTCGCTTTATTATCTTGTTGTGTTTTTTTAGCCATGGCGTTTACTTTATCTTCAGATACACACCTTAATATTCGACACACTTTATTCGAACAGGGCGTTTACCATATGTTGATTCAGGGCCGATTCCGCCTGGGTTATTCGTTGAAAGCCCAGTGAACTCGCCAGTGTGGCACAGCGTTTCGAGGGCACCAGCAGATGAACCCCGAGCATCGCCTCGCGTGCCGGCATATCGAGCATATCATACAAATTTTGCAGCGATTCATTACTGGTTACTATAATATCGGTGATGCCATAGTCCGACCAGTGCTGGCTCAACTGGTGTCGCTGCAGGCCACTGTCGGTCACCGGCACTGCGCGGCAATAGACTTCAGCATATTCCACAATCGCACCCCGTTCACGCAGGCTCTCTGCCAGTACTTCCAGCCCACTCTGCCCACGCACCAGCAGTATGCGCTGATTGCTCACCAGCTGCATCTGCGGCAAGGCAAGCAATGCCTGGCTGTTAAACCCCTGCTGCGGCTGAATACTCACCCTGAAGCCCGCCTGTTGAGCAGCGGCCTGTGTCGCCTTGCCAATCACCGCTATCTGCGCCTCGACCGCTTCAGGGGCACAGGCCATCGACTGCAGAATCTGCTGCGCCTGCATCACTGCATTGGCACTGGTAAAGATCAGCATGTCGTACTGATTGATCTGCGCAAAAATCTGCTGCACATGGGGGTTGTCCCGCAGTGACTGAATTTCAATGCTGGGGAACAGTAGCGCCTTGCCGCCCGCATCCTCAATTAGCTGCGCCAGCTGCGCCGCCTGATGTTGCGGCCGGGTAATCAGTACCACGCGGTTTGTCAGATCCTGTGTCGACATACTCAGTCCAGCATACCCATTTCACGCAGTATCACATCGGCACCGCGACTCAGCAGATCTTCCGCCAGCGTCTGGCCCAGCGCTTCTGCCTGCTGGCGTGGGCCGCGAATTTCTCCGCGCACCACTTCACTGCCATCGGGGCGACCCACCAGGCCGCGCAAATAAATCTGATCGTCTTCCAGCAGGGCAAAACCGGCGATAGGCACCTGACAGCCGCCATTCAGACGATTATTCATGCCCCGTTCCGCCAGCAACCGTGTGTGGGTGTCATGGTCATTCAATGGTGCGATCAGCGACTCGATGTGCTCGTCCCCCACCCGGCATTCAATTCCCACTGCACCCTGACCCACCGATGGCAGGCTCTGCTCCGGTGGAATCCGCGAGCGGATGCGGTCATCCATTTCCAGCCGCAGCAAACCAGCGGTGGCGAGAATAATCGCATCAAACTGGCCATCGTCCAGCTTCTGCAGGCGGCTGTTAACATTGCCGCGCAGATTCAGCATTTCCGCCTCTGGCATCTGTTCTTTTATCTGCAACTGGCGACGCAGACTGGAAGAGCCAATGCGCGCAGTGGCCGGCAGGTCCTGCAGGCTGCTGAAGTTATTTGAGACAAAGGCATCGGTCGGGTCTTCACGCTGCATAATCACCGGCAGATGCAGCCCCTCGGGAAACACCATCGGCACGTCTTTCATCGAGTGCACCGCAATGTCTGCCTCACCATCAAGCATACTTTGCTCCAGCTCCTTAACGAACAGGCCCTTGCCTCCCACCTTGGCCAGAGGCGCATCGAGAAACTTGTCGCCTTTGGACATGATCTTTACCAGTTCGATTTCAAGTTGCGGGTTGCGCTGTTTCAGCTGGCGTGCCACTTCTTCGGCCTGCCACAGGGCCAGGGGGCTTTTACGGGTGGCAATGCGAACGGGCTGGGACTGGGACATAGAGTTTTCCTGACGCTTGTAGCGAAGCACGGCAAGTGCCGATTCACTGTGTTTGTTGATTGAGCGGGTTATTTTACCTGAGATTGAGCGTTGTATCAGCTTACATGATTGAGAATGCAGTCAGAATAACACCAACCGGGCTCTAGCCTGAGGATGGCTCGCGGCTGCGAACAGGGCATGGCTGTGTAAATGCTATTTGTAGGTCGACAGGTTTTTGATTTTCTTTCTGACGTGGGGCAGGTGGCGACGACTGATTTCCAGGCGATCATCAATGCTGTCCATGGTCACCACACAATGCCCTTCGCTGTTTTTTTCCAGCCCGCTCATATGGCGATTGGCCACCAGCGCATTGCGGTGAATCCGCGTAAACAGATGACCCAGTTCGTTTTCCAGTGATTTGAGCGACTCTTCTATCAGGCATTCATGGTCGTCTGTACGCAGGGTGACGTATTTATGATCCGCCAGAAAATAGCGAATAACTTCAATCGGCACCAATTCCAGTTTGCCCCGGGTTTTTACACAGATATGCGTGCGTACCCGCGGCTCGTCATCCATCTGCCGGATCTGCTCCAGCTGTGGGCGGGTCAGGCGCACTGCAGCCTGCAATGCCTCCTGCAGACGCTCCTGTTTAATCGGCTTGAGCAGGTAATCCACCGCATGGGTTTCAAAAGCTTTCAGGGCGTGTTCACTGAAGGCGGTGGTGAACACGATGGCGGGGGGCTTGCTCAGCAGATTCATATGGTGTGCGGTTTCGATGCCGTCCATGCCGGGCATGCGGATATCCAGCAGCACCACATCGGGTTTGAGCTCCTGTGACATCTTCAGTGCATCTTCACCATTGGACGCATTGCCGCAGACGTCAAAGCCATCCAATCCCTGTACCAGACCTGCCAGACGTTGCCTGGCAAGCGGCTCATCATCAACAACTAGTATTTTCATGGTTCAAACTGGTATGCCTATCGAAATTGTGTATCTGTGTGGTTCTGCCTTGATAATGAATTCTGCCTGATCCCCATACATTAAAGACAGCCGCGTTTTAATATTTGCCTGGGCCATATGATTGCCCTGGTGTCGGCTCATCGCCTGTGACTCGCGTAGCGGATTGCTCACAGTTAAGCATAGTCTATTGTTATCGAGATGCGATGTTATTTTCAACTCGCCACCCTCGGCCACCGGCTCAATGCCATGATAGATTGCATTCTCCGCCAGCGGCTGCAGGCATAAGGCCGGCACCTCGATCTCCATCGCCGCCTCGTCCAGCTGCCAGTCAACGCTGAGCCGCTCTCCCAGACGCAGGTGCTCGATATCCAGATAACTGGCGGTGAGCTCCAGCTCATCCCGCAGGGTATGGCTGGTTTCATCCTGCAGACTGGCACGGAACAGGTCGGACAGATCTTCCACCGCCTTTTCCGCCTTTTCGGCATCGATGCGCACCAGACTGGCAATGGTGTTCATACTGTTAAACAGAAAGTGCGGACGAATCCGTGCCTTCAGTGCCTGCACCTGCGCATGACTCTGCGCCTGCAGATTGGAGCGCCACTGGTGCTGCACATAAAAATAACGCAGCATCACTGCATAGATAAGGCCACTGATCGCCAGATTGCGCAGCACAAAATACTGCTGCTCATGTTCACTGAAGCTGCTCAGACCAAAGCGCTCGCTGAAGTATAGAAGCAGCCCCGACATCAGCAGGGTGGCCAGCCACATAACCAGTAAACTGATCAACGTACACAGCATCACGCTTTGCCGATTCAGCCAGTTTTTCAGCACACACAGCAGGCTGGCATTGAGCAGTGCCAGCCACTGCGCAAACAGTGAGATCAGCGCCAGCCGATCCCAGAAGCCCTGGCTGCTGCTGGGGGCAAGTGCCAGCAGCAACGCCAGCAGCTCAACCAGCAGCACCAGCATAAACACGCTGCTGACATCGCAGAAATTGGGAATAAAGCCCCGCTCATCATTCAGTTCCATACTCATGGGCACAGTTTAGTCGATCTGTTATCAATTGTGAGATTCCACCGCCTTTGCCGCCAGATTTGATATAATTCGCCACACTTTAATTCACCACCACGCCAGTTGGCGCAGCCACTTTCGGGATTTCGCAAAACCTATGAGCAAATCATCTGATCAGAACAAACTGTGGGGCGGCCGTTTTTCCGAGCCCACCGATGCTTTCGTTGAAGCCTTTACCGCCTCTGTGCAGTTCGACCAGCGCATGTATCGTCAGGATATCGAAGGTTCACGGGCCCACGCCCGCATGCTGAATAAAGTCGGTGTACTGAGTGATGAGGATCTAAACAGCCTGCTGCAGGGGCTGGATCAGGTGGAACAGGAAATCGCCGAGGGCAGGTTCGAATGGTCGGTGGCCCGCGAAGACGTGCACATGAATATCGAGGCGCGCCTCACCGAACTGGTGGGGGACGCGGGCAAGCGCCTGCACACCGGGCGCTCACGCAATGATCAGGTGGCGACGGATATTCGCCTGTATCTGCGGGAGCAGATCGGTTTTGCCATTGCCGAGATCCGCCGTCTGCAAAACGGCCTGCTGGACCTGGCGGAACGCGAGGCGCACACCATTATGCCCGGCTTTACCCACCTGCAGGTGGCACAGCCAGTGACCTTCGGGCATCACCTGCTGGCCTGGTTCGAGAACCTGCAACGGGATGCGTCCCGCCTCAGCGACTGCGCCACGCGGCTCAATGTACTGCCGCTGGGTGCGGCGGCACTGGCCGGCACCACCTACCCGATTGACCGGTATTTCACTGCAGAACAACTGCATTTCGACGACGTTTGCCGCAATTCACTGGATGCGGTGAGTGACCGCGACTTTGCCATCGAATTCTGCGCCGCCTCGGCGATTATTATGACCCACCTGTCCCGCTTCTCCGAGGAACTGGTGCTCTGGGCCTCGGCGCAATTCGATTTTATCGACCTGCCGGACCGCTTCTGTACCGGCTCATCCATCATGCCGCAGAAGAAAAACCCCGATGTACCGGAGCTGGTACGGGGCAAAACCGGCCGGGTAAATGGTCACCTGGTGTCATTACTCACACTGATGAAGTCTCAGCCATTGGCCTATAACAAGGACAACCAGGAAGACAAAGAACCATTATTCGACACGATCGATACAATTCTCGGCTCGTTACGCGCATTTGCCGACATGGTGCCCGCTATTCAGGCAAAGCGGGACAATATGCACAAGGCTGCCAAACAGGGTTTCTCCACCGCCACCGACCTGGCGGATTACCTGGTAGTGAAGGGGCTGCCCTTCCGCGATGCCCATGAAGTGGTGGGCAAGGCGGTCGCGCTGGGGGTGGAAACCGGCCGCGACCTGAGCGAAATGGAACTCAGCGAGCTACAGGGCTTTAGTGAAATTATCCAGCAGGATGTGTTTGATGTGCTGACACTGGAGGGTTCGGTCGCAGCGCGTAACCATATTGGTGGCACTGCACCGGAACAGGTGCTTAAAGCGGTAGCCGATGGGCGTAAGCGAATCAGCTAGACGATCTTACTGCATGGCGGGCAGCTGCGCAGTGAGCTCGGCAGCAGCGCTGTCGTAGGCCAACTGCAGTTGCTGGTAGATCGGCTGTAATGTTGCTATATCGGCCTCACCACCCCGTGCCTGCTGCTCCAGCTGCATCGCCAGCTGATACACCTGCATCGCGCCGATACTGCCGCTACCACCTTTGAGCTGGTGTGCATTAAGGAACACATTTTGCAGATCAGCCGCCTGCAGGGCCTCATCAATATTCCCCAGCAAGCAGGGGCTGTTACCCAGATAGGTTGCAATAAACTCGGGCAGAGCATCGCCCATTAAATCGCGCACTTCATTAAACACCTTCACATCAATGACTACATCGCTCATCTAGATTTTCTCTTCTTATTATTATTGTTCTATACGACTGCGTCTGGGCGGCAGCCATCAGCCTTTGTGTGCTCTATCGCGCCATATCTCCCACCAGCATGGCTTCCGGCACATATTGCCGGATGGCTGACGTCAGTTCCATACACAACCCCGGGCGCGGTCGGTGCGAGACCCATAAGCAGTTGATTTTCATGTCCATATTAGCGAAAACCACATCGTTGCTGTAACGGCTCAGCACCATCTGGATATCACGCAGTGTTTTGTCGATATAGGCCTGGGGTTTTTTCTTCAGGCGCGGAATAATCAACATAAAATCAGCAAAGGAAATGCCGTTTTCGTCACGTGTGGGCGCCAGCTTGTACAGTGGCTCGCCGGGCAGTATGCCCTTGAACATATCTATTTTCTGATCAGACATAAGCTTCTCTCAACAAAGCCGACGCGCCCGATGCCCCTGTCGCGGCCTGACAACAGGCCGGCGCCAGGAAACCGGGCTGGCGCACATATGTTGAGATTACCACCGGCATTTGGCACTGTCTAACCACACGACAAAACATTTGCCAAACGGCCCTGTTTCATGGATAATACCTGACTAAATTACTCAAGTTTATGTTAAACGATAACTCTCCAGAACAAACCGCCTATGCTATCCAAACCGGCGCCTGTTCTGAGATCTACAAGCGATATGAGGTGTGAAAATGCAAGCCGTTGTAAATGGTAAAACAATCGAATTAAGTGAAGCAGGCTGGTTACTTAATCTTGATGAGTGGAGCGAAGAACTGGCCGAGGAAATTGCCAGGAATGAAAACGTGCCCGAATTAACCGAAGAGCACTGGAACATTATCAAGCTGGCGCGTGACTACTTCCACGAAAATGGCACAGTTTGCGAACCACGTGCGTTCTCCAAGCTGATGAAAAAAGAATACGGCAAGGACAAGAGTGACCAGAAGTATATCTACTCTCTGTTCCCAACCGGGCTGATCAAATGTGCCAATAAAATCGCCGGTCTGCCACGCCCCAAAGGCTGCAGCTAGGCACGGGCTGGTTAATACGGCAAACAGGCTTTCGAACAATTCGTTCAGTGCCGGTTTAAAAAAGGCGACACTAAAAAGGGCGACACTGGGTCGCCCTTTTTAGTGTCGCCCTTTTTTATGTACAGGATGTACGGTATTTCGCGAGAGGCAGGACGCTGGTAGCGATATGTACAGGATGTACGGTATTTCGCGAGAGGCAGGACGCTGGTAGCGATATGTACAGGATGTACGGTATTTCGCGAGAGGCAGGGATGCCGGTATCGATATGTACATGATGAAGGTATTCCACGGCGCAGGAAGCCGCTAGCGGTTATGTACAGGACGTACGGTATTTCGCGAAAGACATCAGGCAGGGTACACAGCAAAGACTCCCACCACTTATACCCATACAGATCGGGCTGCGCAGGCGCAGAATCGATACGACGATTTGTGATACAGGTCGGCAATCTACCAAAATTAATCAGAAGTCAGTTTCGCTGTTTATGGCCTGGCATATAATAAACCGACCGGGATAAACGCTACTGTTGTTTTGGCGCTTAGACCTTATCAACAATCCATTAAATGAGGTGAAAACCATGGACAAATGTAAATATCTGTTAATCACCACGCTGTCTGGCGCACTGCTGCTTTCCAGTGGTATAAGCCTGGCCGCAAACGAACAAATCTATGGCAGCCAGCTGATGACGACACAGGAGCGAGCCGAGCATCGTGAAAAAATGCAGGCGGCAACCAGCGAAGCAGAGCGTAATCGCATCCGCCAGGAACACCATGAACGCATGAAAATCCGCGCCAGGAAACAGGGCGTTTCCCTGCCAGATGAAATGCCTGACAGAGGTAATGGCATGGGCAATGGAATGGGTAGTGGAATGGGCGATGGCATGGGGCCTGGCGATGGCTCCGGTATGGGTAATGGTATGGGTAATGGCATGGGTAGTGGCAGCGGCGGTGGAAAAAACCGCTAGTTAGAAAACAGCTGTCAAACTCACAACACTCCGCAGTATCACTGCGGGGTTTTTTTATGCCCGTTTGTCAGTACCGAGTAACGCCTTACTAACCCTGTAAATTCAAATAAAGCCCCCTACAAACTGTGTTTACAGCTGGAATATAAACATTATCTAATATAGAATTGCACCATAGTAGAGCATCCTTGCTAATCAGGCACGATTTATAACCAATATGCACTTTCATGGTGCGCTACCAGGAGATAAGCATGACGCGGTTTCATATTCTTTTAGCCGGCCTTACCAGCCTGCTGTTAAGCAGCCTGTCAGCACAGGCAGCGGACTGGCAGACCTTACCGGAACAGGCACCGGCACCCGCCGACAACCCGACTACAGCGGAAAAGGTTGAACTGGGCAAAGCACTGTTTTTTGACCCCCGCTTTTCCTCCACCGGCACGGTTTCCTGCAACAGCTGCCACAATGTGATGCTGGGTGGCGAAGACAACCGCCCGGTTTCGATGGGCATACACGGCAAAACCGGTGGCCGCAACTCGCCCACCGTGTGGAACTCCGCTTTCAGTGCCAGCCAGTTCTGGGACGGCCGTTCGCCTTCACTGGAAGACCAGGCCAGGGGCCCGGTGGCCAATCTGGTGGAAATGGGCATGGCCGATGTAGAAACCGCGATGGATCGGGTACGTTCGATCCCCGGCTACAAGCCACTGTTCGAAGCCGCATTCGGCAAGAATTCAATGTCGGTCGATAACGCGGCCCGCGCGGTTGCCGCTTTCGAGCGCACCCTGGTCACACCCAACAGCCCCTACGACCATTACGCTAAAGGAGACAAGACTGCTCTTAACAAACAGCAAGTTCGTGGCATGAATACCTTTGCCAGCGTGGGCTGCACATCCTGTCATTCCGGTGCGGCATTTAATGGCGTACAGATGCCTGCAACTAGCGGCTTCTTTATGAAGTTCCCCAGCTTCACTGACAACAGCTATGTAAAGAAATATGACCTGCTGGCCGACAAGGGCCGTGCCGATGTCACCGGCAATGAAGCCGATGCCTATTTCTTCAAGGTACCGACGCTGCGCAATGTCGCGCTGACTGCGCCCTACTTTCACAATGGGCGAGTCGACACCCTGGATGAAGCAGTACGGCTTATGGCAAAAACCCAGCTGAATATTGATCTGGACAAGTCACAGACCGATGACATGGTGGCCTTCCTCAAGGCGCTGACGGGGGAATTTCCTGAAATCACCCTGCCGCGTCTGCCACCAACCGAAGGCTGGCATATCGAAACCGAATAAGCGAGTTCAACGCTTAAATTCACATCAAGGGCGACCATCGGGTCGCCCGTTTTGTTTGTCTCCAGAAACCTGAAAAGAAAACGCGAATGAACGCGAACAGCGCGAATACACGCAATAAAGCGTTATGGTGTTAATCTTTCAAGAGAATCAGATCATAAAATAACAGGCTGTCCAGCCTGCATGGCATACGCCGGGTCCAGTTCGTTTGATCCGGCCTAAAAATAATTTGCGTATATTCGCGTGCATTTATTCCGCACGTCCTGTGCTTCACCCTTCGGGTCTAGCATTCGCTCATTCAAAGTGCTCCTGCACTTTAGTGCGTTTTCTTTTTAAACCATCAAGCGCCTCTTCTACAGGGCTTATCTAACTATTATTGCTTGTCGCTATAGTCATAGTTACATTTGCGTTAATTCGCGTTCACTTGCGGACTGTAATACACATCAGGCAAATCCACCTATACTGTTAACACCTCTTTAAATATTGCGGGCATGCACCCATTTAATGGATAGTATTTTAACGCTAGCTGAACATGATCGCGGAGCCATCTATGGATTTTAAAGATTATTACGAGGTTCTTGGCCTGACAAAAACAGCAACTCAGGATGAGATCAAGCGCGCCTATAAAAAACTGGCGCGCAAATACCACCCCGATGTCAGCAAGGCAGCGGATGCAGAAGTACGCTTCAAGGAACTCAATGAAGCCTACCAGGTATTAAAAGATCCGGAGAAACGCGCGGCTTACGACCAGCTGGGACAGAACTGGAAAGCCGGTCAGGACTTTAATCCACCGCCGGACTGGGACGCCGGGTTTGAATTCAGCGGCGCCGGAGCGGGTGCTGGCGAAGCCGGAGACTTCAGTGACTTTTTTGAATCACTGTTCGGTCATGGTTTTGGCTCAGCACAACAAGGCTACCAGAACGCGCGCCGGGGTCACGCCGGCCGAGGTCAGGACCACCATGCCAAGGTAGTGATTGACCTGGAAGATGCCTTCCATGGTGCAAGCCGCAGCATTACACTGCAGTCGCCTGAGGTAGACAGCAACGGCCATGTTTACAATAAGCAACGCACACTCAATGTTAAAATTCCCAAAGGCGTTAAACAGGGGCAGCGGATTCGTCTCAGTGGTCAGGGTTCAGCGGGCATGGGCAGTGCCCAGGCAGGTGACCTCTACCTTGAAATTGAATTCAGACCCCACCGCCTGTATCGCGTAGATGGTCATGACCTGTATCTTGATTTACCATTAACCCCATGGGAAGCCGCACTGGGTACCAGTGTACAAGTGCCTACACCCAATGGCCCGGTGGATATGAAAATCACACCCGGCACCCCCGGCGGTCGCAAGCTGCGTCTTAAGGGGCGCGGCATTCCTGCGAGCACTGCGGGTGATTTATATGTAATAACACAAATCACCCTGCCGCCTGCGGATACTGAAGCGGCAAAAAAGCTGTACCAGCAAATGCAGCAGGAATTAGCCTATAACCCACGCAGCAAACTGGGAGTTTAGTCTTATGGCACAAACTGTACTCAATGGCGTTTTACTTGATGAATCATACGAGTTTAGTTTTCAGGAGCTCTGTGATACCTGCGCAACATCGGAAGAATGGATTTTACAACTGGTTGAAGAAGGCGCGCTGGAGCCACTCAACTTTACAGAACATGTGCATCAGTCTGAACAATGGCGCTTTACCGCCGTGAGTTTACAGAAAGTTCGTACCGCACAACGCCTGCAGCGTGATCTACAGATCAACCCTGCCGGTGTTGCACTGGCACTGGACCTGCTTGAACAGATTGATCAACTGCAAACGCAACTGCACTGCCTGCAGGCATACTCCAGCAAAGAGTAATCCGTTCGCTGCGAGCCTGAACCGAACATCATTGATAGTCTGCTATTTATTTCCAGGCGCAATCGCTGGATCGATCGCACGCATATCCGGCATCGAATGCGCGATGCCCTTATGACAATCTATGCAGGTTTTTCCTTCCTCCAGACCATGTGAATGCAAATCCACTGCCCGACGGCCCTGTGCGGTAAAGTCCATTGAATCATAGTCATGACAGTTGCGGCATTCACGTGAATCGGTGGCTTTCATTGAGCGCCATACATTCTGTGCCAGCTGCAGACGCTTGGCTTCAAATTTTTCCGGGGTACCGATCGAGCCCAGCGCCTTATGGTATAGCTCATTGCTGGCCTTGATTTTACGAATCATTTTATGTGTCCATTCTTTCGGCACATGGCAATCGGGACAGGTGGCACGAACGCCGGTCCGATTGGAATAATGGATCGTGTTTTTATATTCCTGATAGACGTTTTCTTCCATCTCATGACAGGAAATACAGAAGTCCTCGGTATTGGTGGCTTCCATTGCGGTGTTGAAACCGCCCCAGAAAATAATGCCCGATACAAACCCCACCAGCAATATACCCCCCAGTGACCACACAGGCGAAGGTGCCTTCAACCTGTTCCATACTCTGCAAAGCCATTTTTGTTGATTACATTGTTTGTTTGCCATGAGCTTAACCTTTTGAATCTATTCTGCTTAAGGGTTTATTGTTGTCCGCTGATTGCATCAATCGGCTTGAATGTATTTTCAACCAGCGGCGCGGCTGTCGCCTGTGGCACATGACATTGCACACAGAAATAGCGACGTGCAGATACATTGGCCAGCACATTTTTTTCTCTGTCTTCAAAATGCGTCTGGCTGATCTTGGTGGCACCTGACTGTTTGTAGTTATTCCAGCTATGGCAGGTTAAGCATTTGTTATATTTTGCGGTAATCTGATAGCCATCAATCTTATGCGGAATCAACGGCGGTTGCTGTACGTATTCACGGGTAATCACCACACCGTCTTTCTGGTAATGCTTCATCTCGGTAATTCGTGATGTTTCATCAATATTCTCGATACCGCGCAGCGACTCCGGCTGTTCCGCATAAACTCTGGCTGCCAGACTGGCTGCCACGATAATCAAACCATGTATTACAATCACTGAAGGTTTCATGCCACCACTCCTGTCTCAATGTCTGGGTCAGACTGATTATCAGTGCGACCAAATATAATTTTTTCAAAAATCAGGCGGAGTCCGCCGTGTTATTAAATCGTGTGGAAAACTCGAATACATCTTTCGAACACACATCCAGGCAACGCGCACAATTCGTACAGTCTGCATCCATAATCAGCGGACCCAGGCCGTTTTTTGCACCCTTAAGTGCCGGCTTTATTACCTGCGGTTCGGGACACACCGCAAAGCAGTCCATGCAATCATTACAGGCTTCTCTGCGTTTAGCGCTCACCCGCACCAGCGCCCATTTGCCAAGCAAACTGTAAAACGCACCCATTGGACAGATATGCCCGCACCAGGCACGTCGGCTCACCAGCAAGTCCACTACAAATACCATGGCAATGATCAGCCAGCCTGCACTGATGCCGAACAGCAGGCCGCGGTGTAACAGTGACACCGGATTCACCAGCTCCCATACCATTACGCCGCTAATAACCGGCAATACTAATGTCGCCAGTAATAACCAGTAGCGCATATCCCGTGACACATACGAACCGGCTTTTACCCCCAGCCGGTTTCTCAACCAGCTGGCAAAATCTGTGAGCATATTCAGCGGGCACACCCAACTGCAATACACCCGACCCAGTAGCAGATAGGCAATACCCACAATCAAGGCCCCTGAGATCGCAATGGTTTCCGGCCAGTGACCGGCAACCATGCTCTGCAGTAACACATAGGGATCGGTCAGCGGTAAGGTATCTGCGGTTAAACTGAAACTTAAATTACCTTTTACCAGCCATAAGCCAAACCAGGGTCCCAGCATAAACAGCGCAAGAATGCCTAGCTGTGTGCCACGTCTTGCCAGTAACCATTTATTTTTCGCCAGCCTGTGCATCACGGTTTAACCTCTGTTCCTGCGCCTTCCTCATTCTGTATCTTTCCACTCTGATAATCGTATTCCACACCCTGTGGTAAATTGAATTGATGGGTGGCATCCGGCGTCACCAGGCTTTTGCCGGATTTTTTCTTTTCTTCCCAGCCCATGCGGTAATGCCCTCCCGCATCCGCTTTTGCCAGCTTGATCGGTAGTACCTTGATCGCCGCCTGCTGCAGAATACAGGCCTGCTCACATTTGCCACAGCCAGTACAGGCATCAGAGTGCACACGTGGAATAAACATCGCATGCTTTGCTGTACGCGGATTGTGCTGTAACTCCAGAGTGATAGCTTCCTCACGTAACGGGCAGACGTTATAACAGATCTCACAACGCAGCCCATGAAAGGCAATACAGTTCTCCTGATCAATCACAACTGCCAGCCCCATGCGCGCTTCATTTATATCGCTCAGCTGGTGATCCAGTGCTCCGCTGGGACAGGCCTTAACACAGGGTATGTCGTCACACATTTCACAGGCAATCTGTCGAGCAATAAAATAAGGCGTGCCGGTTACCACATGGTCTGCAAAACGCGCCAGCTGCAAAGTATCAAACGGGCAGTCTCTGACACACATGCCACAACGAATACAGGCACTGAGAAAATCCTGTTCGTTCAGTGCACCCGGCGGCCGTATCGCATAGGCCGGTAATGCACTGGACTGCCTGGCATACAAACCCAGCCCCATGCTGATGGCTGCAACACTGCCCAGTGATTTTGCCGCAGTTAACATAAACTGCCGTCGGCCCTGTTTGTTTTCCTGATTAACCATGATTTAATCTTGTGGCACTACACCACAGCCGTGCTTAACTAAAGCCTGACTTAAGCACTGGTTTTAAATGCTGTAGTGATAAGCCATTCGCCTCACACCTTGACTACCTTGACTGCACATTTCTTGTAGTCGGTTTCTTTCGACAGCGGATCGGTTGCATCCAGGGTGACTTTATTAATCAGCACCGTGGCATCAAACCAGGGCACAAAGATCAGGCCTTTCGGTACCCTATTGCGTCCACGGGTTTCAACCCTCGCCATAATCTCGCCACGACGACTCACTACTTTTGCCGGTAAGCCTCGACGCAGTCCTCGTTTATCTGCATCATCCGGATGCATAAAGATCACCGCATCGGGGAATGCACGGTATAACTCCGGCACGCGTTGCGTCATACTGCCGGAATGCCAGTGTTCCAGTACTCGACCGGTTGAAAGCCACAGATCGTATTCTTCATCCGGCACTTCCGCGGGTGGTTCATAGGGCGCGGAAATTATCGCCGCACGGCCATCCGGCTTGCCGTAGAATTCAATCTTCGAACCGGCTTTAACAAATGGGTCATACCCTTCGCGGTAACGCCACAGGGTTTCCTTGCCATCAACCACCGGCCAGCGCAAACCCCTTACCTTATGGTAGGTATCAAATTCAGCCAGATCATGCCCTTTCTTCGGGCCATGCAAACCAAACAGTCTGTATTCTTCAAATAATCCTTTCTGTACATAGAAACCAAAGTGATCCATTTCATCATTCTGGTACGCATTATTATCACTGTCGGTTACCGTCTGTTTGGCAAACTGATCAACCTGACCATTGCGATATAAAATGTCGTACAGTGTCTTGCCGCGGTATTGCGGCATTTTGTTTAGTAGCTCTTCTGGCCACACCTCTTCTGCCTTGAAGCGTTTTGAAAATTCCATCAGCTGCCATAAATCCGAACGCGCTTCACCGGGTGCCGATACCTGCTGACGCCAGAACTGGGTGCGTCGCTCGGCATTGCCATAGGCACCTTCCTTTTCTGTCCACATCGCTGTTGGCAGAATCAGGTCGGCCGCCTGCGCCGTCACCGTTGGGTATGGGTCTGACACCACGATAAAGTTTTCTGGATTACGGTAGCCCGGATAGGCTTCTTCATTGATATTGGCCGCCGCCTGCATATTGTTATTACACATCACCCAGTAGGCATTGAGCTTGCCGTCCTTGAGCATGCGGTTCTGTTGCACCGCATGGTAGCCGGGTTTTTCCGGGATGGTGCCCTCGGGCAGCTTCCAGGTTTTTTCCGCAAAGTCCCTGTGCGCTTTTTTCTTCACCACCAGATCTGCAGGCAGACGATGACTGAAAGTGCCAACTTCACGTGCCGTGCCACAGGCCGATGGCTGGCCGGTTAATGAAAATGGACTGTTGCCGGGCTCGGAAATTTTGCCCATTAACAGATGCACATTGTAAACCAGGCCGTTAACCCATACACCACGGGTATGCTGGTTAAAACCCATGGTCCAGAATGAAGTGACTTTACGTTCTGGATCGGCATAGACTTTGGCCAGCCATTCCAGTTTGTCTTTATCTACGCCTGACATCTCGGCAGCGTATTCCAGTGTATAAGGCTCAACCGATCTGGCATATTCTTCAAAACTGATGCCATTGAATTTACCCACCCCGGAATTCTTTGCTTTCTGTTCCAGCGGATGATCTTCACGTAAGCCATAACCAATGTCGGTAGTTGCCTGATTAAAATTCACATGGCTGTTAATAAAGTCCTGGTTATAGGCCTTGTTCTGGATAATGTAGTTGGCAATATAATTGAGTATCACCATATCGGTTTGCGGCACAAAGGTCATGGCATTGTCTGCCAGCTCATAACAGCGGTGCTCGTAGGTTGAAAGCACGTGCACTTCGCAACCTTTTTTACTCAGACGGGTATCGGTTAAACGTGACCAGAGTATCGGATGCATCTCTGCCATGTTCGAGCCCCAGAGCACAAACACATCTGCATTTTCCAGGTCATCATAACAACCCATGGGTTCATCCGAGCCGAAGCCCCGAATAAACGCACCCACCGCAGACGCCATACAATGCCGCGCATTGGGATCAAGATTGTTAGATCTGAAACCGGCCTTGAATAGTTTGGATGCGGCATAGCCTTCCCATACCGTCCACTGTCCGGAGCCGAACATGCCAACCGCAGTGGGGCCTTTTTCTTTTAAGGTAGCCTTGAATTTTTCTGCCATCACATCAAAGGCTTCATCCCAGGATACCGCTTCAAAATCGCCGTTCTTGTCATACTTTCCATTGCGCTTACGCAGCAACGGCTGAGTCAGACGATCCTTGCCATACATGATTTTGGAGAGGAAATAGCCTTTAATGCAGTTAAGCCCCCGGTTAACCGGTGCATCGGGATCACCCTGTGTGGCAACAATGCGCCCGTTCTGCGTACCCACCAGTACACTGCAACCGGTGCCGCAGAATCGACAGGGTGCCTTGTCCCAGCGAATTCTGTCTTCGCCTGCCATTACACCGCTCACGCCGGGCAGTGAAACACCGGCCACTGCGGCTGTCGCTGCGGCCGCATTTGTCTTGATAAAATTACGCCTGCTCAGTTTCATTACTGCCCTCCTGTTCCAACTCTGTATCATCTTCAAAATGGTGATAAATCATCGATGCCGCAATCACACCCGGCATATCCTGTAATTTATAAACTGTATCGGCAGTGGTAGTATCCGCACTGGCCTCAACGGTGACGACTAACTTTCCATCATCGGTCGTTGCATGCACTTCTACCCCCTCGACCTGCTCCAGCTGCTGTTTAAGCTTTTCGCAATTCTCCGGCCGTGCGCGTATTAAAACACCTGAAATATTCATTGCATTAGCCTCACAGGGTTATGAGCGGGTTGCATGATGCATCTCCACCGCCGCGACCGGACACACAGCGACACAGGCGCCGCAGCCATTACAGCCCTGCTGATTGATATGAGGTGTTGCGACTTCACCCACCCGTGCAATAAAACGAATCGCCCGGCTTTCACAGTGTTCACTACAGCTGCGGCAGACCACACCTTTTGCGGTTAAACAGCCGGCTGTTATCTCCGCCTTTACTGACCAGGCCTGAGCGGCAGTTTTTTCCAGTGCGCCTGTGTGACAGGCCTGTACACAGCGCTCACAGAACACGCACTCACCCAGTGCAAAATCAATCAGCGGATAGCCTGCGCGGCCTTTCACAATAATTTTTTGCGGACACGCGCTACGGCACTGATGACAGGCCGTGCAGGATTCGATAAACTCGGACTCGGATTTCGCCCAGGGCGGGCGCAAGGGAGACTCTCGACCCGCAAAATCGCCGCGAAGGAATTGAAATCGATTGATAGAGGTCGCCATTTACACTGCCGGTTAACGAATCATTAAGCATGACTCTAAACCTGTAACAGTCGGGGCTTATTGACCTCAATCAATATAATATATATCTAAAATACCAATATATAGCTGAGGTCATGCTTAGCCGGAGCAGAGTCGGTGCAGACCACACAGCAATATCTGTCCCACAGCACTCAGGGTGCATTACTGCTAAAATTGCACTGTATTCGACACCCTGATGTCAGCCAGTTCAGGCTAATAGCACCCCCATGTCTGAAGTCATTGTTTTACATGGCCTTTCTTGCAAATACCCAGTCTCCGGGAGTTTCACACATAGCCTGTATCCTGAAACAGGAGTAGAATTCGCTTTAAACCTGTAATGGTGACCCTGTTTAATATATTAACGACTGGCTAGCGTAGGAATTTCAAATATGGCTCTGGATCAACTCGAGGCATTTTTAACTAAAATGCAGTCTGAACCTGCACTCAAAGATGAGGTGCTGGCAACATCAACTGCAGATGATGTTGCACGAATAGCACTAAAACTTGGTTTTGAGTTTTCAGGTGATGAATTACTGAGAATGTCAGGTAAGAAAGTTGGCAAGGTTACTGTTAGAAAAAACGACCTTCCTGGAGAGTATAATTAAATACTTTTCCAGGGAAGCTCTGAGTTTTTCAGAGGTTCCCTGGCATCTGATTGCTCAGGCACAGCAAAAATTAATATTCTATTCGCCTCAGTTAAATCGCCTCTTGAAGTGAATAAAACACCATCTTTATTAGCTTTGTGTTAATTCGTCAAACAGATAATGTTTAAGCATGGCTGATAGAGAATCTTCTTCGACGCCAGATGTTAACAGATCACGCTAAATCTGATTGACGGTAGATAAAATGCAGCTGCAATATTCCAGCCCCCAGTCCAAACAGCAGTAGCGCAAAGGTAAGCAACCAACCGACCAGCGGTATTAGCTGTAAAAGTCCAAGAAGAATAATCGCAATGCTTACAGAAAGTAATCTGCGAGCTGTCGTAGCGACATCCTTATGTAAAAGCCTTGCACCCCAATCACCAAGAAAAAACAACTAATAATTAAACCGACAGGGAGTGCCACAAAATAGAGCGCGAAAATACTCAGACTAACCCATACACCCAACACAGTGCTCATTAGTAATACCAGGGCTACAGGCGTAACGATGAGCAAGGTGAAACCTGCACCAAGACTCTTCCATGGACTAGGGTACGGCTGACGACATGGTGAAACCTGGGAATAAAAGGAACAATACAATACTGGCAATAACTAGCGTGAGTGAAAAGAAGATGCCATAACCTCTATGAGAGAGATCCCACTCCATTTGTTCATAGGTAACAGTGCCTGTAATCTTCGCAGCGGGATTTACCTTCGCTTTATTGTGACTTTTATAATACAAACTCCCCTTAATAACGGCGCCTTCGAGAATCTGTATTTCTCCGCCTTCAAGCTCCACATCACCATGGATTGTGCCAGAAATAATAATATTAGCGGCCCCTACATGCAGGCCCTGGTTAATCGTTCCACCATATTGACATCGCCACCCGCTAGCCTGGCCTCGCCTCCTATGGATGTTCCCGATGAGACATTAATTGTCCCCCGGCTGCGAAAAGGTCATCACCAATAGTTGCATCAATATTTACAGTGCCTGCCGCCGCGTAGTAATCATCGTTGATGGTTCCGCGCTTGGTTACCGTCGCACCTGTATCCGTCGATGAAAAAGAAGGGAGAGGGAAAATAAGTATCAAGCCGAGAGTCACTGTCATAATTATTCTTCGTCTATTCATCATAGCTCTCCTTATAAATACAGTGTCGTGACTTGATAAAACTATTGGGATCTATCTTATCCCGTGCCTATTTTACTTCAATCATGCCACTATACTTCATGATGTGACATACAATGCTCATATTTTCTACTTCATAATTAAACATTCCATCATCAGCAGGATTAATATTTTTTCGCCATAAAAATCGCAATTATAATGGCACGGTATAACAATTATTTGTTCAATTAAATAACCTTGCCTATAAGCCGTGCCGCTTTTTGGCGGCTAGATGGGATTGTTATGTGTGACTGTTTATTTCTCAGGGGGCAGACCCTGCGTAATACTGCCGCGCACAGGACGAGCAGTGAATGTTTTCAACAACAACTCAACCGAGAATGGTTGACTGCGATTCCACGGCAAAAGCGATACACAGCGCGCCATCGTGCAGTAGCCAAATATCAATTGGGCCCAGGTTCCAACGGTAGGTATCCAATAAATGATCTGCAGCTGTTCCGGGAGGGCAACAAGAAGAAGAACCAAATACCAAAACCGTACCTGGACTGGAAAAGCAGTTATGCTGCGCTCTCGTATCGTGAAATGTACTAACTGAAATACAGTGAGGCCGATGGCAAGAATGAAACCTATCTGATATCCGGCGACACCGGCGGAAAGCAGAAGTGCAGTCACAAGCCAGTACCACCAGCTGAGTTCTTTGTAGTCGATCATGAACATGAAATATCTCCTTTGGTTTCATCACACATAACGAGGCTGTAGAAAAACCTCTAGGGTACCTCTGAATAATGATGACATCTCTCTGGCTTACAGGTGTGTTCGCAATCAAGGCAGTGTTTTGAAAGCAGGCTGAAGCCCCACAGGGCGAGACATATCAGCATTATTCAGAGGTACCCTAGCCTAAATTTTGGTTAAAAATTAGCCTACGAAATAGGCCCATTATTTGAATTTCGCACCCACTTCATACTGAAAAAATATTTTATGCAAGTGTGAGAGCCGTTTTTTAGTATAAAAAATAACCTCGGAGGTTTTTCTACAGCCTCAACGACCATGCACAGCGGTGCGGAGCGTTTTTTGCGTAGCATCCGCTGCAGTTACTTGTTAAGCCTTTATGCATAATTAGAGCGATAAGGCTGGACATGAAGCGTAGACTTATTTTGGCGAGACTGCCAAAGGTCATATGCATTTTGAAGGCGAAGCCAATGATCCGCAGATGGTTTTTTAAATGCAAGCTCTAAACGTAACGCCATTTCTGGTGTTATTGAACCTCTACCATTTAGGACTTTTGAAAGTGTTTTACGACTAACATTTAAATGCTCTGATGCATCTGTAATGGTGAGTTCTAAAGCGGTAATTACCAGCTCTTTTAGAATTTCATCAGGATGTGCGGGATTGTGCATGCTCATTAGTGATAATCCTCATAATTAACTATTTCCGCATCTCGACCTATAAATCGAAATGTTACTCTTCAATTACCACTGACAGATACAGACCATATGTATTTACGACTACCTTTTAGTTCTTGTAACCGTAGGCCAGGTAAACCCATGTCCTGTGGGCTTTCTGCCTGATCAAGGTTGGTGAGTATTAACCTTAAACGTTTGGCATGTTTTGCTTGAATGCCAGACGATTTACCAGTTTTGTAGAAACGTTCTAATCCCTTATGTATAAAACCAGTTATCATGACTGTTATTGTCACCCAAAAGGTTACGCTGTCAAGTGATTGATTTTGTAGTGCTCAACCCCCGGGGTAAGGGCTGATAACCCAGTAACTAGGGAACCTCTGAAAAACTCAGAGGTTCCGCGGCACAAGGATGTGTCGCCATTTTCAATAACTGCTAAGTTATTGAAAATGAAAAACAAATCAAAATCGCATTTTGATTTGTTTTTGCTCTGATAATTCATGGATGAATTATTCAGAGCTTCCCTAGATTTGTAATTGTAGTGATTAGGAAGTGTAGTTTATTAAGTGCATAGAAGCTATGGGTTATCAGTCCCGTTTGACCGCCTTGTTAGCGCTTTTTTGGTGTGAAACATATTTTCATCAAGCAGTTCTCGAATAATGTTTTGATACTGCATATAATGTTTTTTGCTGTTTCTTTAAAGTATGCAACACTCTCCGAACTTAAGGAGATTGTAACTTTTGTGTTTTGTTTTTTAAGTGCTAGCTCTTCTGGGAAAAATAGTGTCAAAAATAGAGTCAGAGAGCAATATGCTCTAATATTAGAAACAATTGCTCTCTGACCCGGTTTTTTCTGACCCGGTTTTTTCGCCAATTATTCTGTGCCTTACTGGCTCTAGTAAACGGGCACCAGGTGATACCCCTGTGCCTGGTAACCGATCAGTGAAATAAAGCCATCACCTATCAGGTTAAGCTCGGGCAGCAGGGTTTTGTTATCGATGCCGAATACATCGGTTGCAACGGCACAGATTTCCTGCTTAATGCCCAGTTCCGCAAGCTTTTTACATTGCTTTCAATTTCCATCAGCAGGGCGCCGTGCTGTTCTTCAATTCGCGCATTCGGTGAGGTGCTTAGATATTGTACACTCGGGCCAATATACACCATTACAAAATCAGGGGTCACGCCCTGATCCTGCATGCCCTTGAAAGTACCCTGAATGACTTGCAGATATAACTTCATTTTCTTTGGATCTGAAATATCGATCAGAAACACCGCCTGACCGACTTTCAAATCAGCCAGTGCAGCGCGGTCATTTATCTGGCTGCTCGCATAGCTCTGGCTGATTGCCAGGAGCAGCGACATAATTAGAAATGTATATTGAAATAATTTTCTCATGATCTATTCCCGGATGTTTATCGGTTTTGCATGTTCTGCAGATCTACTATTGAGCAACTCGTTTTACGTACTTGCTTGCAGCTTTGGTCACCTGGCTCATAATCGTATGAACAGCTCTTCTGTTGAAGTTCACGATAGTCAGCTTCACTGTAGGCTGTTGCGGGCAGGTTGGGTGGATAATACACGCAACCCCCGCACAGCACATCGACGTCAGATTTTTTTGACATAGAACTGAATCACACCGTCGCTCTGCCCCGACTCCAGCAGCGTGTGTCCCGTCCGATCACACCAGGCGGGGATATCCGTCAGCGTTCCGGGATCGGTAGCAATAATTTCCAGCACCTCGCCACTGTTGATCTTTTTCATCGCCACGTTGGTTTCCACGATCGGCATAGGGCAGCATTTACCACAGGTATCCAGCTTGCTGTTTGCTTTGATAGCATTCATTTTTTTTACTCCTTAAAAATATTGACAATGTTCGGCTTTGGCGGCTTTTTCATTCAAAAACCACGATGCACCGACGATACCGCTTGCTTCCGGTACCAGATTGTCCTCGTTCACGCCGAAGATACTGGCCGCCAGGCTGCAGGCATAAAAATTCACGTTACCGGTGGATTTGAGGGCCTGGATCACGTCATAGATATCCGGCGGCAACCCTGCCTTCTCGACCTGCTTGCGAACCCAGCCATCCTGATCGGCATGCTCACCATGGATCACCTGGCCTTTCGCGCCTTCCTCGGTCAGCGCCTTGACCGCCCAGTTCACAAACAGCAGATCGACCTGGGTGCCTTCCGCCCCCTGCAGATAAGCAAACGCCAGCGGCGTTAGCAGTTTGTCGTACCCGTCTTCACGGATAATGATTGCGAGTGATTTCATTGTTGTCTCCTTAGAACGAACGTTCGTTCTATTTTATGGACCAAAAAAAGCCCGATGCCGCCTGAACAGGTTGTTCAGATCGACACCGACTTCCATGCACATTGCCAGATCTCGTCGAGATACTCCGGCAAAGCCGCGTCCAGAATTCCGTCCAGACGTAGTTGAATCAGTCGTAAGGCCCCACCAAACACCGCCGAGGCAGCAATGATCGGAGTCATTTCCCGGATTTCGCCGCGCTCCATCCCGTCCGCCACCATCTCGCGCATCTGCACGAAGGGGCGTGAGGAGCAGACCGGTTTTTGGTCCGGAATAAATTCTTTATGGCGCGAGAACAACATGAACCGCATCACTGCCGGCTCTCGCTCTGTCAGTTCAAACAACAGCGCAATCGCCGCCCGGCAGCGATCGTGCGCTGTAGCGTGGGCCGCCTCGATCTCGCTAAAGCTTGACCTCATCCGCTCGACCAGGCCGTCATACAGACTGCGGGCAATCCCCTCCTTGTCGCGGAAGTAGTGATAGATAGAACCAGTACTAACCGATGACGCCTTGACGATGTCCGGTATCGAGGTATTAAAATACCCCTGCTCGGTAAACAGATTTAGTGCCGCCCCCAATACCTGTTCGGTGGCGATACTGGTGCGAGCACGTTGGGTTTCAGCTGTGGTATCCATGTATAGATATTAGAATGAACATTCGTTCTAGTCAAGCAAATAATCACACTTTTTTAGATAATCCGGGACGCCCGATATCTCGCATGTCCGCACTGAGTCCGCCGCCCGCAAAAGGTGTACCCCTGGCATCCACGCTCATATATCCAGCTTCGCGCCCCAGCAACCCAGAACTGTCATCGATAAAAATGCTACTCATAGTCGGTCGACTTAGAGTCATCATGAACGTAAAAATAGACACTCTGATAGAAAAATAGGGTCAACTCTGAGCCGGTTTTTTTCCAAATGCTTGACCCATCTGGCGCCTTTAGTTTTTCGGATAAAATTACTTAGTATTTAATGTATTGCCACCCCTGATATTGTCGCTGAGCAATATGTACTGCGCCAAAAGGGACGACATCTACGCCTGGTGCCAGGTCGTTATCTGTTATTTTAAATGCCTTCATCGATCGACCGCATGCAATGACTTTGATATTAGCGTCTAATGCTTTTTGTATCATTGGTAGGTGATCGCTAAAGGCGGTTAGATGGTTTACATTTTTTCCAAAAACCACGACTTCAAATGTTGATTTATTTAATACCTCATGCATGTTGATGGCAAGTTGTAATGTTGATTTGAGATCAGCCAGGCTGCCATTGGCCTGTAGGATGACACTTTCCGGCGATTGCGAATTAGTCATTGGCGTTGTGGCAAAACTGTGAGTTGTGGTTAAAAGAAATAATGAGAAAATAAAAAATCTAAACATAGTATTTTTCTGTTGCAGTCCTGAATGTATTGTTTAAGGTGTTGTTATAAAATAATTAGCTGTTTATGAGTAACTATAAAGTATTTAGTTCCAATTTAATTTACAGTCTCTTAAAGGGGTCGGTGTCCTCTTTAATTCCTGCAAGTTGAAAGTAATCTGCTTTAGATTGACATACATTAGCACCTGAGAGACTAACGGGAAATTTCAAATACTCTTCCGCGGCTTTATGTGCAAGTAGATTTCGTTTGCCTGCTGCGGTCTTAATGCATTCACACAGTTCTTTATGTGGCGTTACCTTCTTGAATTTTTCTACTAAACATCCAGACACCAACCTGTTTTTTATTTGTTTTATGTTACTTTCTGACGGAGTGAATCTTGTATTACTTGGGGAAAATAGGGTCGAGCAATATGCTCTAATATTAGAAACAATTGCTCTCTGACCCGGTTTTTTATAAAATAACTGAAATTTATAACCGCCATCAGGCGTGATTAAGTTAAATAATATACCACTCAGGATAAATCGCCTTCAGGCGTAGAATGGTTGAGATTATTTTACCCAACCATTTTATATTTATAATTATGCTCTTTTTTATTTCATGCTAACGCAGAGTTAAAAGGCGCACGATTTTTGTGCGTCCATTTTTGAACGATTTGTTATAACTTGTTTTCATTATTGCTCATAATGCTGTCTACAACAAAACCTGCCCAACTCTCCCTACCAACCAATATTACCTCAGAGTTCTCAAGATTCTCTAATTGTTGATGATTTTCTATGTGCTCGACACAGAAGCGATGTGACTCACCGCTTTTATCTTTGGCAACGCCATACCATGAGCATATTTTGGATTGGCCTGCTCGGAGGTTGGTGCTGTGGTGGCTAACAAAGAAAGCTTCCAATTTATTATGCTTAGTGTTCAATGCGTCCATAGAAAGCTCGGCCAAAAGGAAAAATGACCATACCCCACAAGAAGTGACCACAAGTGAACCGAGCAACCGCTTTATTAAATAAGTCGTCGTATTATTCGTTTTTGTTTTTAGTGCGTACCTTACGGTGTCAACAATTATTAATAAACCTAATGCGATACCAAATATAATTATGATAGTTGAATATTTATATGCATTATTTCTTGAAAATATCAGAGCGAAAAGAATGACTAACGGTATAAGGGAATATAACTTCCCTTTTAGGGACAATGCTTTCCACCAGTCAATTAATTGTTTCATATTCTTTTAGTTATAACGCCTAAGTAAGTGGCCAGCCGCTGTTTGGCTGGTCCAAGCGCGTTTTTTGCGCGGGCTTGACTGTTTTGTTATACGTTTTATTCATCAATAATGTAACGCGCATCTGTAATAATTAAATTATATGAATGATAACCCTTAGGTTCAAATGCGTTGCAACTAGCGCTTTTGCATGAAAGCTTAAAGTTTATTGTTTGACCTGGTTTAATGGTTTGTGAGACATACTCTTCACATTGCTCTATAAATTTACCTGATTTATCGAATAGCTCTGCTTTCAGTTGTACCATTTGCCATGAATGTTCACCATTGTTGTTAATTTCACCTAACAATGAAAACAAACCATTGCCTATATTTTCTGTTTTAACAACGGCATTTAGCTTAGCTGTTTCATCATATTCACGAAAAGGTGATTTATATTCTGGCATTTTACTTTCTATTTCTGCTGTTCTTGTCTCCATAGCCGTTGTTGACATATGAGAAATGGCATAACCACCCAATAATCCGGCTGCGATAACAAAGCCAACACCTAATAGAAAGCCAGATAGTATCTTACTTAATAAATTCTTTAGTATTTCCATATTTTTGTTTCCTTCGTATAACGCTTAGTTAAATGGCCGGCTGCTGTATAGCCGGTCCAAGCCAGCGTCTTTTGCTGGCGTTTTTGAACGTATTGTTATGTGCTTAATAACTGGTACGTAAAGTTAAGTACAAATATTGTAAACAACAAATAAAAAACTATACCGCCATATATACTGAATTTATACAAATAATAGTTCTTTAGCATTTTTTTAACCATATATATGGTGTATGGCGTAAACAATAACCACATGAGTAGGATTGTGCCTACAAGGATGTATTCTGCCTGTTCTTTGTTTTCATTAAAGAAGACTCCGATTAGCAGTAACGGTGCTACTAATGCCGCTGTATATCTTCCTATACGCCAGGCCCAATTATCCATTTCTTTCAATTTTCTTGCACATAACGTTCGAGCTGTGCTGCCGGAGTGAAGCGAAGCGTAACGCAGGTCAGAACGAGCGTATTGTTATGTCTTTTCATTTGAATCATTTTCGATAATATTTACAAACCAAGGTATTTTGACGTCTTTGAAATCTATCAATCCATTCAAATCCAACTCTTCAAGTCCATTTGGATTCAATGATTTATGTCGTTCGTTAATAAACACGCTCATAAATTGATACGAAAATGACAGTATAAGCTTAGAAATAGAAATTAATTCTGACACTATATTATCGAATAACTTTGAAAAATCACTTTCGCCACATGACTTTACCATGGCGTAGGTTGCTAGAAGTTCTGAAGCATAGTAAAGCGAATTTCCTTGGGTTTTATGAAGATATATCTCAAGATCATCAGGTAGCTCGTCGAGATTACTTGTGAAGTCTTCTGCGGAGTAGTGAAACGAGTGCGAGTTTCTGATTTTATTAACAATGTTAGATTTACCGAAATACTTCTTTATCGAAGTTAGAGTTTCTCTTGTTTTGTCATCAAATAAGTCAACATAGACTTTTGAATATTTCTTGGATAGAAACGATTTCTTTATTAACTCATTGGCCTCATTGAGTTTACCTGCAAGGGTTCTATAAAAAAACAGCGATAGTGTTAATTGACCTTTCACCATATGATCTACTTCGCTCGACAGATCATCACACCAGACCATTTGCTTACTTAGCAGATTTATTTCATTTGCCACATGACCGAGCGAAAAGAAAAAAGCTCTTTCTTCTATGTCCACAGAAGAAAGAGCTCCTTTTTCAATCGTGTACTTGTACAACTTTTCCATGGACGTGAGATTCTCTTTTAATGGCATAACGCCGAACTCAGCCGCCGACGAAGGAGGTCGGCTGGAGTTTATTGTTATGCTCAATCCAACTAACCACTTCACCAACATTCTTGTCGGGCGGAAATACTGGATAATATGTTTTTTTAACTACTCCATCTTCAATGATGACGGTTAACCGCTTTATATAGGTAGAGCCTTTATACTCAAAAGTCGGTAGTTTCATTGCTTTTGCTAGCTCAAGCTGCGAATCATTTAGAAGATTAAATTGGAGATTAAGCCTGTCGCTAGCTTCTTTTTGATCACCCAAGGGTTGAGAGCTAATGCCGAATACTTTAACACCTAACTTTTCAAGCTTTGGATAGTCATCTCTGAACGAGCAAACCTGGGGAGTGCAGCCTCTTGCACCAGGAATATCATTCCAGCCAATCATCGGTGGCGCATCTGGCTTTCCATTCATTGGATAGAAAAATACTACGGCCACTCCTTCAATAGAACTAAGGTCTGTTATTTCACTTGATGTGCTTTTGAGCGCGATGGGCGGTATGCGTAGCCCCAAAAGATGATCGCAAGCTCCATCATCTTCTGGAATTGGCAAATCACCTGGCAATTCATGGAGGTCTTTCATGTTAAATGACTACCTTTTTTTGAGCATAACGCCAAGTTAAAAGGCCGCCGCTGTTTGGCGGTCATTTTTGAACGTTTTGTTATGCATGGGGAAGTGGAATTCCCGCAGCAGATTGTAATATTAATTTAATTTCATCTTCAAGATAAACGGCCTCGGGGAATAAGCTCTTAGAATATAGCCAATTTCTCCTAGGGCCAATTGAAAATGTACCTGTGTTTGCCTTATAGCCTGGGTATGCATGAAAGTTGTTTCTTGAATAGTAATGTCTAGCTTCATCATTAGACATTGACCATTGCAGTTCATCTTTTTCTTCTTTTTTGTTTCTAAGGTAACAACTTAGCCCTTCATCAGTTGCTTTTAGAGTTGTTCTTTGTTTTTTTGTGTCAAAGACAATGAGTTCAGTAAGTTTTTCTGAGATGAATCTTATTTCTTCTTTTTCAACTGGCTCAGACTCTTGTGATGGTTCTCTTAAATATGTTTTCCATGCCAGATATGCCATTATGCACGCTACAACAGTTGTAATTATTTGTGTTGACGCTTGAATTAAGTCTAGCCAGCAATTGCTCATGCTCTTACCATCCGATAGTGTGCAAATATAATTGTCAATGCACCATAAAATTAAAGCAGATACAGCTATAGCTAATACAAATCTTTTTATCATTGTTTACTATGCATAACGCTTGGGCTCAGGGGCGCGCAGCGAAGCGGAGCGTCCCTTGGAGCCCATTGTTAGGCAATTCATTCCTTGTTCGTTGGAAATGGCCCTTCATGACGCTTACTCCACCCCAACGCAACAACTCCGATAAGCAAAACCACCAGACCGACCCAAACGCCGCCAAAAGTGAACGCTACTGGAAGCGCGACAAGTGCAAGAAATATTGCTGGCCAATCTGATTTCTTTTCTTCATCTGCCATGATTATCTGCGCTCCAGTTTATCTATGAGAGCCTCTACCCGAGCAATACTTTCTGCTGAACCACCAAGCAGTTCGTGAAGCCAGCTTTCACACACGGCAGCGGCAGCCCATTCAGGGTGCCCATGGGAATTTGCGCCATTTTGGAGGGCTCTCTGTCGAGCAGCAGTCGCTTCATTAACAAGGCGCTTCAATTCATCCATTCTCTGGACTTCAGGTAACGGTTTGGCCTTCTCAATTCTTGGCCGCCACGCACGTATAGACTGGGCAATTGCGACTCGGGCTTTCTTCTTAAGCCAACCCGATGTTGCACTCTCGATTTTTCGCAGTTCATCTTCGTTGAAACTCATGAGATGTTTCTCCTGCCTAACGCCTTACTCAGCGGAAAACTTCCCGCGTAGCCGATAGGCGGAGCGGGTAGGTTTTCCGCTGGAGTTGATTGTTAGCTCTTAAATTAGTGTTGTGCCACAACATTTTTTATACTTCTTCCCACTACCACAAGGGCAGGGTTCATTTCTTTGTGTTTTGGGTTTCTTTCTTTTATAAGTAGAGCTTTTCTTGCTTTGTTCTCTTAGTTCCTTGTTTTCTTGTAAAAGATGATCTCTAAATTGCTTTTCGATATCTTCTTCTTTGAAGTATGTGGAATCAATTTGTATGCCGAGCGCTATTAAAGCAATTAATACTGTAAGCCACTGAAGAAAATTAGATATTTCAGGTATGCTCTGTAATGCTTGAGCGGTTTTTGGTGATATCTTTTCTACCTGCTCTAATACTTCCTTTTTACTTGTTGTTTCTGATTTTGCCTTTTTAAGTATTTCGTGTACTTGTTTTAGTATACGTACCGATGTTTCAGGGCCCCTTAGAAGTGAAACAGCTTGACTTGCATATTGATACACACCGTCAGGTATAACCCCTTTCGAGCCGCAAACAGGACAAGGGCCAGCTTTTGTATTGGTCATATGGACAGTAACATTTCCTGAGCCGCCTATAAGATTTGGCACTTCAAAAACAGCGCCACACTTTGGGTTCTCACAGAATGCTAAAAATGATGTCACTTAATATTCCTTGTTGAGCTAACGCCTAAATAACCGGCCACTTAGAGCGTAGACCTGCTTTATAGGCCGTAGCTCTAAGTGGTCGGCGTTGATTGCATTGTTATGCCTAATGCCTTTAATAAAAAGCTATCCAATATAGTGTTTAAAGCAAAGAAGAACAACACATACAAAATTAGAATAGCCCACGTTTGTTTTTCATGTAGTAAATTGTATACAAGCTTCATGCGAAATTCTGTTTCGAGTTCAAAAAGAAGCTTAAATGTTTTTTTGTAATCTGTGTCTGGAAACAATGTTTCACAGATTGGAATAGAAATATGAATAATTGAATATTTGAACGTTTGTAGAAATAGAAACAAGAATAGAACTATTAAAAATAACCCAGCTAAAATGTCGTTGTTTTTAAATGAAAATAGTGAAAAATATAACGAAAGCGCAGAAGCAGATAGCCATGATAATGCCTTGAATGTGGCATCGGAAACTTCATCCGTAAGTAGTATGGCTAATATTTTATCGGCAGTATTCATATTTTTCTTTAGCATAACGCCTAAATTAAGGGGCAACCCGCTTTTTGGTTGTCCCGCTTGAATGACTTGTTAGCACTTTTATAGCTTCGTTTATTTTTAACAAGCCTGGTTGAGCCAGTGGTAGAGGAATTTTGACTTCCA